>Ga0206875_1021_pt1 | contig 51201 bp, 48 predicted proteins | sample Alteio_BWOrgCont_9_FD_152616 | JGI IMG/M metagenome (GOLD analysis project Ga0206875, IMG submission 152616) | Enriched cells from forest soil in Barre Woods Harvard Forest LTER site, Petersham, Massachusetts, United States -... | ecosystem: Environmental > Terrestrial > Soil > Temperate forest > O... | reverse complement strand
CAAAAGGCGGTGAAATAACAGTTATAGATTACATACCCGGTTTCTCTACTTCATCAATAGAGCAAAAAATAAAAGGTTAATGGCAGATACAGAAGTAAAAAAATACACTGAGATAAGTAAATTGGGTGAGTTCGGACTTATTAAGCACCTTACCGAAAAAATTGAATTGCTTCAATCATCTACTATAAAGGGAGTGGGGGATGATGCTGCAGTGATTGCTCCACCTGCTGAGGGTGAAGTAATGTTGCTTTCTACCGATATGATGGCTGAAGGTATACACTTTGAACTTACATATACTCCTTTGCGTCATTTAGGTTATAAAGCAATTGCCGTAAACGTATCTGACATATGTGCCATGAATGGAACTCCAACACAAGTAGTGGTTTCCATCGCGGTTTCAAATCAATATTCAGTAGAATCGTTAGAAGAAATTTATAAGGGAATAAGATTTGCCTGTAAAGAATATAAAGTTGATCTTGTAGGTGGAGATACTACTTCATCCCGTTCAGGACTGGTAATAGATGTAACAATTTTAGGCAAGGCAAAAAAAGAAAGTGTTGTATACCGTAACGGTGCAAAACCGGGAGATTTGCTTTGTGTAAGCGGAGATTTAGGTGCAGCCTATGCAGGCCTGCTTTTATTGGAAAGAGCGAGAAAAACTGTGGGCGCAGACCCATCCCAAAAACCGGAATTGCAGGGATATGGCTATGTTTTGCAAAAGCAATTGATGCCCCGTGCCAGAGTTGATGTGGTAGAATTATTCAATACATCAGACATAGTTCCTACTTCAATGATTGATATTTCCGACGGACTTTCTTCTGAGATACACCATATCTGCGAAGCATCTAAGACAGGTTGCCTGTTAGAAGAACTTAAAGTACCTATTCACGAAGAGACAATAAAGGTTGCCAATGAAAATGGAGTATCACCTTCACTTTTTGCACTAAGTGGTGGTGAAGATTACGAATTGTTATTCACCCTTAATCCTGCCGATTACAAAAAGATTAAGGACCCTGCGTTACTTACCATTATAGGCGAAATATTACCTTCTGAGGACGGTATTATGCTTGCAGCGAAGGACGGTAAGATGCATCCATTGCCTGTTCAGGGCTGGGATGGGTTGAGAGCCAAATAAGTAGTATTAACCTGTTAGTGGTTATATGGCAAAGTAAGGTAAAATCAATGCTTTTCCGTCTTATTAGGTACATATTGTATTTGTAAATGAAACCAATGGGTTTAGCTATCTTTGCTTTACTAATTTAAAATAATTGACTATGAACAGAAGTTGGATTGTAATATTAGGTGTAGTGGGAATAATTATTCTCTTGGTATATTCTTTATTTATCGGCCCGTATAACAGCATTGTAAACCAGAGCCAAACTGCGAGCCAAATGTGGAGCAATGTAGAAACACAATACCAGCGCCGTACCGATCTGTATAGCACGGTAATTGCAACCATAAAAGGTTCTGAAAAATTCGAACAGCAAACCCTTACAGCCGTTATCGATGCCCGTTCAAAGGCTACAAGCATAACTGTTGATGCAAGCAAGCTTACACCTGAGAGTATTCAGAAATTTGAACAGGCACAGGATGCTTTTAAAAGTTCTTTTGGCCGGTTAATGGCAGTTGCCGAACAATACCCTCAACTACAAACTACAGCAGCCTTCCGTGATTTTCAAACCCAGCAAGAAGGTACAGAAAACCGTATTACCAAAGCCCAACAAGACTTTAATGATGCTGTGAAGAAGTATAATACTTATATATTATCATTTCCCGGAAATCTTATTGCATCAAGATATGGGTATACTGAAAAGGGATATTTTAAGGCTGATGCCGGCTCTGAGAAAGTACCTAATGTTAGTTTTTAACCTCACCCATGTTTGGTAAAAAAAAGTTCTTCTCTGAAAAGGAAGAACAGGAAATAATAGGTTTTATTAAAGCTGCCGAACAATTCACTTCGGGTGAGATACGCTTTTATGTAGAATCGAAATGCGAAGGCGATGCCCTTGAAAGAGCTATTGAAGTTTTTCATCATTTAGAGCTTCACAAAAAAAATCACAGGAACGGAGTACTTATATATTTAGCAAAGGAACACAGAAAGTTTGCCATTGTAGGTGACGAAGGTATACATACCAAAGTGCCTGATAATTTTTGGGAAGATGTAAAGAACAAAATGGCTGAATTCTTTAAACAAGGAAAACTATTGGACGGAATTTGTGAAGGGGTTAAGCTGGTAGGCGAAAAACTAAAAGAATCTTTCCCATTCGACCCTAATAATAACGACGGGTACACTGACATAATAAACCGCGGCAAGTGAAAACATCCATGAAAAAATTATTTGCGCTTGTTATCATGCTGTGGTTTGCGCTTAACAGTATTTCTGCACAAAGCAATAAGGATCTACCTGCAAAACCAAACCCACCACGGCTGGTAAACGATTTTGCCAATGTACTTTCAGCTTCCGATGTTCAACAGTTAGAAAGAAAACTTGATGCCTATAACGATTCTACTTCAACCCAAATTACTATTGTAATAATGCCATCGATTGATGATGATATTGCAGAATTTGGGGCAAGGCTGGGAGATTATTGGGGCATAGGAAGGAAACAAAAAGATAATGGCGTACTGGTTAGTATTGATATGGCTTCACACAAGGTCAATATTGCTACAGGCCGTGGTGTTGAAGGCTCAATTCCTGATGTAACAGCACGGAAAATAATTGACAGTTATATTACACCAAATTTCAGGCAGCAGCAATATTACAATGGCCTTGACCAGGCCACTACGGCAATTATGCAGGCAATGGCGGGCGAATTTAAAGGCGGTGGCTCGCCTTTAAAAGATAAAAGCACATATTTTATTCTGGCTATAATTATCCTTGTTATTGTTTTCTTTGTAATATCAGGTAACAGTGGTGGTGGCAGAAACGGCTCTTACGGAAGCGGTGGTTTCTGGCCATTACTTTTCATGGGCGGTGGCTCAGGCAGTGGTGGAGGTAGTGGTGGCTTCGGGGGTTTTGGTGGTGGTAGTTTTGGTGGTGGTGGCGCCAGCGGTAGCTGGTAAAGAGATAACGTGTATCTTTGATTAAGATAGAGCCAGTAACCACTCTGCATGAACAACTCAAAATCTTTTATAGAGCTCAAAGCCATTTGGAAGGATGACCATATGTTTGAACTGGATATTACTGCAACAAATGGACGCTTCCTTGGAACAACTCAGGTTTATGATACTACGGAATCTTTATCAAGATTCGCAGAATCATTATTCCGTTTCCCAAAAGATAAAAACCAACTTCCCTTATTACACGAAGCAGGCATAAAAAATGGCTATGCTTATTTTTCCATGAAATTTTATTGTCTTGATCCTGCCGGGCATATTGGCGTACAATTAAGTATGGAAGCGAATGATTCAAATTATAGATCTAAAGAGAAAGATAATGTAACCCTGGAGATGCTTGTTGAACCCAATGCCATTGATAATTTTCAAAGAGAACTTATGTATCTGGCGAAAAATCAAGAGGGGACTGCAATTTTAATTGGGTTGCATAATTAAGAAAGGCAAAAGATTCGTTTTATCATGCGCAATTCTTGACTGGTTTTGGTAAATGTGGAATACCTTTATTACAGTAATAGTTAATAAATTCCATATAACTACCTTTGCTATTGTTATTTCATAGCAAATGCTGCAGAATATATTCTTTCGATTCATTTTTCTTATTGCAGTCTGGCTATTCCCATTTGGTTCAAGCGGGCAGAATGCTACACAATTATTTTTTGAGCAGCCCTATGCATTGCAGCGTGCAGATATAAGTGCGGTAACATATATTTTCAAAGATAGCCGCCACATAATGTGGTTTGGTACTAACAATGGTTTATACCGTTATGATGGGGTTAACCTCCGGTATTTTAGTCATAAAAATGGCGACACAGCATCACTTCCCAATAATAGAGTCCTGGGCATTGCAGAAGGAAATGATGGACAGTTGTGGGTAAGTTTACTTACCGGGATTGCAAAAATTGATCTTAACACCTTACAATGCAAAACATATAGCGCAATTGATAAAAAAAACGGGGTGGGAAACTACACCAACAAAATATGTATAGATGCGGATGGAAATGTGTGGGTAGGTAACAATGTGGGCATTTTTCTTTTCGATAAAAAGAAACAAGTATTTACCAATGTGTGGAATGATAAAATACCCGGGTATGCATTATCGGGCTATATTACATCGCTTATAAGTGCTAATAAGCATTTATTAATTGCATCCGCATTTCACGATGTCATTCTCTTTAACAAGGACGATAATTCATTTAAACGGATACCAATATTTTTTTCTCAACCACCGAAGGATTCTACACTTACTTCTGTCTTCCTCGACTCGAAACAAAAGCTATGGATTGGTACCTGGGGTGGCGGAATATATACCTATGATATTACAAAGAATAGACTTTCACATATTACTAGCTTATTGCCCGGAAAAAATATCCCATATTATTATGTAACATCATTTTACGAAACAAAGTTTTATAGTCAACATTTTATGTGGGTGGCCACTAGCATGGGGTTAATACAATGTAGTATTGATAGTAATAGTAACATTCAGGATTTTGCATTTATAAGCCATGATAAAAACAGTAACTCGTCAATTATACCCGGGAAGATTGAAGGCCTTTATCTTGATGATAATATGGCATTATGGTGCGGAGGCGATAATGGCGTAGTTAAGTGTTTCCCTTTTCAAAATAGTTTCAGGGTTTTTGCAAGCCTTAAGGGACTCATCAGAGATATAGAACTTGTGAAAATAAAAAATGATAATTGTTATTTTATTAACTCATGGAACTCACAGGAAGGTAAAGGCTTTTTAGTGGAAGATAATAACGGAAATGATAGTTACAAAACCTTTGACCCCCGTTTTACTGACGAAGATGATAAAAGAAATATTTCAGGGATTGCCGAAGATAAACGTAATAGGTTATGGATATCATCTATGGCGGGTGTATCGGTTCTGGATGAGAAGTTTGACCTGATAAAACAGTGGAACAAAAATACGGTAGGAGAAAATAACCTTACATATCATCGCACAGATGGCGTAGCAATAGTTAATGATACTGCCTGGGTTATATGCTACCATAGGGGTGTTGACCTGTTTGATATGAGGTTTAAAAAACTTCGCCATTATGCCGGTGGCGATGGAAATGGGCTGGAGGATAATTATATATTTTCTTTTTTTAGGGATTCAAAAGGCAACTTGTGGTTATGCGGAGATAACAAATTGTATAAGTATTTACCGGGTGCAGGTAAATTCAAGTCGTTCGGTCTATCTGCAGAACAGAATGCCTGCAGGCCAAGAGATATAGCAGAAGATAAAAATGGTAATTTAATTATTGCATCAGCAGTAGGATTGATACAATTTGATCCCAAAACTGAGAAGTACACTTACATACATTCAAGTTTGTTAGAAAAAGAGCAGAATGTATCAGCAATAGCTATTGATAAGCATGAGGGGATATGGTTTTTAACCGATAAGCACATGGTGCACTATATACCGGGTGAAAGCAGATTTATTCTTTTCGGTAAAGAAGATGGGCTTGATGTTTCAAAAGGATTAAATGCATTACGAACTTTTAACGGAACAGAATTTTACCTCTGCCAGGATGAGCAGGTAGTTAAATTTAATTGTGATAGTTTAAATCAATCATGTACACCACCTTACCTGGTCGTAAATATGCAGGCTAACGACAGTAGTGTGTATTTAAGTAATAATGCAGGTGATTTATTTTTACCGTACGATAAAAATAAATTACAATTTGAATTTACAGGGGTGTCTTACATAAAAGCAGACCAGAATCAATATTACTACCAGTTAGCGGGTATAGATAACCAGTGGAATACCACATATAAGAACACAATTTCCTATACTAATCTGTCTCCCGGAGCATATACATTCAAAGTTAAAACAGTGAACTACGCCGGCTTGTGGAGCGAAGAAAAAGAGATACATTTTATTATCACACCGCCTTACTGGCAAACATGGTGGTTCAGATTAATAGTATCGGTTGGAGCTCTTTCTATTCTTTTTTACATTATAAGGTATGTATCACAACGCAATTTGAAAGAGAAGATATTGCACCTGGAAAAGGAAACCGCTGTTGAGAAGGAGAGAACACGTATAGCGCAGGATATGCATGATGACCTTGGCAGTGGACTTACTAAAATTGCCATTATGAGTGAAGTAGTAAAACAGCAGATTGGTCAGCCTGAAAAGGCATCGGAACAGTTAGAGCTTATTTCCGACTCTTCACGTACCTTGGTAGATAACTTACAGGATATTGTTTGGATGCTCAACTCAAAGCACGATAAGCTTGATAGTCTGGCCTTCTACATAAGGGAGTATGCAACAAAGTATTTTGAGCTATCAGATATTTCTGTTTCGTTTGATTACCCCACTAATATAGAACCAGTTAAAGTAAGCGATGAACAAAGAAGAAACCTTTTTATGGCAATAAAGGAATCATTGAATAATATTGCTAAACATGCCGATGCAAGTAATGTGAACATAGCATTCACTTCGCAACAAAGGAATATAGAATTTGTGGTTACTGATAACGGCAAAGGGTTTAATCCTGAGGAAACTGGAAAATTTTCAAACGGGGTTAAAAATATGCAAAACCGCATGCAACAGGTAAAAGGAGAGTGTGCTATTGTTTCAGTGCCGGACAAGGGAACAACTATAACCCTCGTGTTGCCAATATAGTATCACATTATTTAGCTATTGTAATAAATTGAACGTATTTATAGTTTTGCACTATAATGATAAAAGTAGCCATAGTAGAAGATATAAAGGAAATTCGAGAAGGATTGCAACTATTAATAAGTAGCAATAGTGGCTTTTCGTGCAAGCACATTTATTCAAGTGCAGAAGAGGCCATGGCAAATATCCCGCTAACATTGCCCGACGTGGTTTTGATGGATATACATCTTCCGGGTGTGACCGGAATAGAAGCAGTAAGAAGCCTTAAACCAAGGTTCCTTTCTATGCAATTTATTATGAGTACTGTTTATGAAGATGATGAAAACATATTTGAATCATTAAAGGCAGGCGCCACAGGATACCTGTTAAAAAAGACATCTCCTGATAAAATCCTTGAAGCTATTACAGAAGTGTATAAGGGCGGATCTCCAATAAGTGCTGAAATAGCAAGAAAGGTAATAGCATCCTTCCAAAAGGAAAACCCGGTTGATGCGATTCCGGAACTCACCCCCAAGGAAAAAGAAATCCTGAAGGCCTTGTCAAAGGGCCTACGTTATAAAGAAATAGCAAACGAAATGCATATAAGCATGGATACAGTGCGTACACACGTTAGGCATATATACGAAAAACTGCAGGTACAAAGCAGGATAGAAGCTGTAAACAAGGTTTATGGGCACAAATAAGGCCCAATATCACATCTTTTTGTTATTGTTAAGCTTTCTGGTTATGGCTAATTTTGCCATACATGCAGAAGAAAAATAGTTGTGCAATAAGATCCCCCTTTTATGGTTTGAATAAATAAGCCTTCCCAATCGGGAGGGCCTGTTTATTTTATCACACCTAATTCCTTGCCCACTTTGGTAAACGCAGCAATGGCTTTATCTAAATGCGCTTTGCTATGGGCTGCCGAAACCTGCACACGTATACGCGCTTGCCCTTTAGCAACCACAGGGTAGAAGAAGCCAATTACATAAATACCTTCCTTCAATAATTTATCGGCCATGTTTTGCGATAGCTTGGCATCGTATAGCATAACAGGTACTATTGGGTGTATGCCGGGTTTAATATCAAAGCCTGCTTTGGTCATCCCCTCGCGGAAATAAAGTGCATTGTTCATTACCTTATCACGCAATTCAGTTGTCTTGCTCAATAAATCAAAAACTTTTATTGCAGCACCGGTTATTACAGGTGCAAGTGAATTAGAGAACAAGTATGGCCTTGAACGCTGACGGAGCATATCAATGATTTCTTTACGGCCGCTAACATAGCCACCCATAGCGCCACCTAATGCTTTACCAAGTGTGCCGGTGAGTATATCTATCTTGCCTAAAACATCAGCATATTCGTGTGTGCCCCGGCCTGTTTTGCCAACAAAGCCTGTGGAGTGACTATCGTCAACCATTACTAACGCTTTGTATTTTTCCGCCAGTGTAACAATCTCTTTAAGTTTGGCAATATATCCATCCATTGAAAATACACCATCGGTAATAATAATTTTAAACCTGTCGGCAGAAGCCGCTTTTAACTGCGCTTCCAGGTCTTCCATATCCGAATTCTTGTAACGGTAACGCTTTGCCTTGCACAAGCGTACCCCATCAATAATAGATGCATGGTTCAATTCATCTGATATAAGTGCATCCTGTTCGGTAAATAATGGTTCAAATACACCGCCATTGGCATCAAAGCAGGCAGCATAAAGGATAGTATCATCGGTATGTAAAAACTTCGATATCTTTTCTTCTAATGTTTTATGAATATCCTGTGTGCCGCAAATAAAACGTACCGAAGACATTCCGTAGCCATGAGTGTCTAACGCTTGTTTAGCAGCTGCAATTACTTCGGGATGAGAAGATAAGCCGAGATAGTTATTGGCACAAAAGTTGATTACTTCCTGCCCTCCCTGTACTTTAATATCAGCGCCCTGCGGGCTCGTTATAATGCGTTCGCGTTTAAAGAGGCCAGCCTCTTCAATGCCTTTTAATTCTCCTTGTAAATGACTTTGAAATAGTTCGTTATACATAATGTGTATTTATAAGGAACAAATGTAAAAAAAGAGAAGGTTTTATCGTTTCTTTTTCTTTTTAGGCTTGGGTATCTTGCCAATACGCGGGTCTCCGTGCAATACCATTTCACATGCTTTTATTACCAATGACTCAAAGTCCTCATCTTCAGCCGGTAACATCTGCCAGCCCGTTTCTCCATTACCATTGTTAAGTACTGATACTGAACATATAGAAGGTAGATCTTTTTTCAGGCTTTTATGGTGTTCGTGGCCTGTAGCTATCCATACTCCGTTTACTTCAGGGTGTGTTTTCCTGTCTCGTAAAATGAATACTATTTTTTCTCCCGCATAAACCGCATAGGAACCAAACATAGGGTTTATCCTTGGCTCAAGTGACATGAGGTAATCTATTACAAAGTAGAACGGTATGTTTTTTGAACGGGGCATGAATTATTTCAAAGCTTTTTTAGGCACCTTGGCTTTAATAAGTTCGTACGAGTGCTTTATATATCCCTCAAGTTCCTTTCGGTTCAGCACGGTTACATCTTTCAGGCAAACCCATTTATTACGGGCAACATAAGGGGCCGGTATAAAACCTTTGCTTATTGAAAGCTCATCAAATTCTTCGGGCGTAACTTTAAAAGTAACGCTCAGCTCGCCTTTAAGAGGCACCACGCAAAACATTCTATCTCCAATGCAAAAACAGAGATCGTTGCCCCATTTTATATCTTCGGTAGCGTAGGGTAGTTTCTTGCAATAAGCACGAATGTCCTCAATATTCATGATTTATTTTTTCTCGAGGAAAAGAACTACCTTGTTAAAGTCGGCAGAAGCATTAATAACATTTCTAAACTGTTCATACATGTTTATAGGGTAACGCAACTGGGAATAGTATTCATCGCAATAGACAGTTATAGTATTGCCATCAATTTTGTAATAAGAATGAAACTCCATAGTATGTGCATCAGTAGCTTTGCCATCATATACATCCATATTCACAGCATCGGGGTTTGATACTTTATACCCATCAGGAATTTCAAATTTAATTTCACGATGATAACCATGATTGTAAGAATTTTCCACTGGGGTATGCCTAACGGTGTCATGGTATAACTGGCTTTGTGGGCCAATAAGTTCACCAACTTTAAACAGGTACTTATTGCCGGTTTTCTCTAATACGCTGTTGGTGCTAAAATCGGCTTCAATTACAAACGGATTTCGGAAAATATCTGCCTCGCCGTATCCATATACTTTTTGGTTAGTAGGTTTTGCATCTTCAAAAATCGATTTGAATAACTTGTCAGTAAAATCTTTCCTGTCCTGGTCGGCCAGGTAAGAAAACAATGGCTGAAATGAATAAGCTTCGTAACCTGAGAAGGTTTGTTTAAAGTGCAGATTTACATTACCCATATCTAGGTCGAATTTTACATCAGCATATATTTCTCCCATGCTCTTTTTATAATCATTGCAAGGTAAATCGCGCATAATACCCACACCTGTCTGTACATCTTTACCGATAGTTTCAGAATGCATAAAATATCCTTTCTGGCATATCCATTCTGCGGGTGGGAACCCATAACGAGATGCAATTTCGGTTGGAGCTACATAATTATTTGTGGTAGGGAAGTAAATCAGGTATTTCTGCAAATAGGTCCATGAATCAAACTCTCCGTCAAATGGTTTGTCCGACCTGTCAGATGTCATAACGATCTGGTGTTTTATTCCGGCTGCATTGAGTAGTAAGTGGAATACTTTTATTATTCCGGTTTCATCGCATACATGGTTCTTAAAAATAACAGGCAGTGTCATGCTCTTGTCACCTGTTACATCTTCACGTACTGCAATAGTTCCTTTTATAACGCTTTCTATATGCCTTATTTTGTCTTCATCAGAAAGATTTTTAAGTTTCATGGTATCAATTACTTTTTCTGCTGTTTTCAAATCAGCCTTATCACTTTCTTTATCCAGTATCGTAAATATCCTCTGGCAAAAATCACTGTAGGTGTATTGTCTTTTATCCGGGTCCTGCGCAGTATTATAAGCAAACGTATATTCCAGGCGCATAAGCGCTCCATCTCCTCCCGAAAACTCCTCCTTGTCATAACCTTCAATATTATGGCCCTGTGCAACAATGTGGTGCTTGGTAATCATATTCGAATCGAGTACCATATCAGGAAAGCCGTTGTAACTTTTAGCAATAAATATTAAATGCTTTGGAGAGTAAATATCTACATCAACCTCTTTATGCAAAGCAGTTTTGCGTATATATTCATTACCGAATAACCGGAATGGGCGTTTTACTGTGTAAATGTATTCTACCTCTCCACCGTTTTCAATACCATCAATGGCAAATATCCTGAAAGGGCCAAGGTTTTCATAGTTGTCAACATCTTTTATATTCTTAGAATTCAGCATAGTTACCTTGCCGTCTTTGCCAATGGCGCGGGCTTTCACATCTACTACGCTAACGTTATCGCCCAGCGGAATATATACAGTGTTATTTTCTTCTATTGCTTTATCGGAGTTTACACGCACAATAAAGTGACGTGTAACGTATAATACAATATTGTCGGGGGTATCGAAATAGTATTCAAGTATACGTTTATCTTTTATTACAACTGAATTTCTTTTCTTCTCATCTGCTGTAAGATCATGCAGTTTGGGAGTTTCATCCCAGGTATAACTCTTATATTCCGGGTCGGGGACTACGGTTTGAAATTGTGCAAAAAGGCCGGAACTCATGCATACAGCCAGGATAGAAAAAAATAGTTTACGCAGCATTGTGGGGTTATTGTTTTACTAAAGTTACTGATTCATTATATGCTCTTGAAAGGGCACGTATCATTTTGTTCCATTCACTAAAATCCTTAGGATAGATCATTAATGTATTTATGTAAATATAACTATCGTCAATAATTTCATTTCCTTTAACCGAATATGTAATCTTAAACCCTCCGAGCGGGCCGGTGTAGCTTGTACTTTGCGGAAGATATGATATCTTGTAACCTTTAGGCACATCTAGTGTGCTTATACCACGGTCAATGGTTTTAAATTCAAAATCACGTGGTGCTTCCCGGTCGGCATCAAGTAAATCGTTTTTAAATATTTTTTCCAGTTGCATATTTATGTAAAGTTCATTGCCATTTTGCTGAACATAATCACTAAGACTAAAAGAATAGTTTATAGCAAGATCCTTATCACGGTCAGTAAGATTTTCATACGATGAACTATCAAGATTAAATTTATTGCTTCCTTTTTCGAGTAAACTGGTTAAGTATTTATGCTCATAGCTTTTATCAACGTTCTGCAAACGCCAGCCAAGCAATATTTTGTTGTACCCGCGCACACTCAACTTACCGCTGCCTTTAACTGTTGTATTATTCAGTTGCATATGTACGCTGTCTGAATAGATATTCTTATCAGTATCTAAGACAGGTACCCGTACAATTTTATATTTATCAGGCCCCATGCCAATCAGTGCTTGCTTGCCTTGTATCATGGAAGTAGGAAAATCGAAAGGTGAATTTTTGCCCGTAGCATCAAGAAAATAATATTTACCATCTTGTATATAAGTACATATCATGTGGTTAGTTGAAATTGGAGCAGGTACATCTTCAAACGTATAGGGAATGTCGCGGGTCCCAATCCATGTCTGATGAGCTTCGAGCCCTGCAGCATTTATCATTTCAGTTAAAGTGCTTGCCATGTCCTTGCAATCGCCAAAGCGGCGAGAGCATACCAATGTAGCTTCACGTGGTATAAAACCACCAAGGCTATCTTCATAAGCAATATAAGTAACCTGGTTTTGTACCCAGTAAAATATGCGTTTTACTTTATCTAAATTATCTGTTGCACCATTAGTTAGTGAGTCAACAACTGCTTTAACATTAGGAGATACGGAGGTGTTTACATATTTTACGAAACCATAATACCAGTTATAAAGATCGTTAGTATCGGCCAATACTTTTATGGTTTGATTATCGACTGTGTATTGATCAATAAGCACTACAATACCTGGAGTGAAGTAGCTGAACGCAGGGGCTGCATCTTCAACTTTAAATTTTTTAACATTATGCATTTTCCATGTGTAGGTAGTGCTCTTGCCGCTTACTTTAGAAGTAAATTGTAATGCACTGTCGCTAACATGAAATAATTTGTAATGAATTTTAACGTTTGAAGGAAAAGTAACCGAGTACTCTACATCTTTGGCCGGAGCAAAAGAAGTAAAATAAAAATGCCCGAAAAGATGGGGATCTTTCAATTTTTCAGTATAAGAAAGAATAGAACGCGAACCGTTTACAAGGCCCGGAAAAACAAATTTATAAGAACGGGAATCGTCATAAAAGGTACCTTCCGAGATTTCATTGGTCTTTGCATACTCTTTTACCTTCATAGTTTTATAATGGTTCCCATCAGGATTAAGACTACGTGCGTCAAGGTCCTGTATTTCTGAAAAACTTGACCAGTAAACATTGCGGTCAATATACTCACTGGTTTTATCGGTCAGCAACAATAATTCTTCGTATACTTTCGAATAAACTACTAACTGGTCCTTTTCTATTTTTATTTCCACATTTTCTTTGCGGGAAACAAATACTGCATTTTCATTCGAGTACTCTTTTCTCAGGGCAGTATATTCATCATCCTTTTGTGCATAAACTGAAATACAACATAGGATCAGGCATGAGCCCAATACAAATCTTTTAAAGGAAATATTCTTCTTGATTCTCATTTCGCAACTTTTTCTGAAATAACATCATCATCGTAATAAACCACAGTTTTTAGCAGTTTACCCATTTTATCGTAATACTTAAATGTACCATGGCGCTTGCCTAATACCCAGTATTCTTCATGTTCTTTCTTGCCTGTTTCATAGTAGTAGGTAAATGCCCCATCCTTGTCTCCCATGTAATAATTTTCTTCCGCTTTTATCTTGCCGCTGCGGTAATAGTACTTCTGCATGCCCGACTCGTCACCCAGTTCATAGTTTTCGTCTTCATAAACTTTTCCATCGGGGGTATATTCTGTTCTTTTTCCATCAAACAGCCCATTTACATATTTGCATTCCAACGACTTGGTTCCGTTAGGATAATAGCAGGTAACTGTTCCTGCCCCTTTTTCAATAGGTATAGTCGTAACGAGGCTTCCATCTTTCCCGGAATAGGAATAGCCTGTTATGAGCCCGTTATGATACCAAGCGGCGCAGATAATTGAGCTGTCTTCAAAGTAAGATTTTGTAACACCATTCTTATCGCCATCGGTATAGTCGCCCTGGCGGCAAAGTTTACCGTTTTCATAAAACTCTTTATATGTACCATCTTCGTTATCGGCTAAAAAGTTTTCCAGGTATTTTATTTTACCACTTTCAAAATACCTTGTTGCCGGGCCGGTTGCATTTCCTATATCATAATTAAAAACAGATTCGACATTCCCATTATTGTAGTAATTGGTAAATTTTCCCTGACGGCTGCCCGAAAGAACGGTTGATTCCGATTTTATCTTACCATTAAAATAATATACTTTCTGAGGCCCGTCAGCATCACCGGCAACAAAAGTACGTTCGAATTTTACCTGCCCATTAGCATAAACAGATTTATATGCACCATTGCCTTTATCAGATATATAAGTATAAATAGGCTTTGTGCCGGTAGTGTCGTAAATCCATGACTTATCATAATAGCCTAAGCTATTGATATATTCTTCTACCGAAAGGCGGCCATTTACATCGTAATAATCTGCATACCCCGATGCAGTATTGTTGGTGTAATAAATATGTGAGCTAAGTGTGCCACGGGCATTATAATAATACCAGTCCCCTTCTTTTTCGCCATCAGCAAACCATCCTATAGTGTGCAACTGGCCATTATCAAAATATTCGTGGTATAGCCCATCTGCCAGGTCGTTGTTATAGTGTAATGAATCTTTTACCTTACCATCCAGGAAGTACTGTGTCCTTTCGCCTTGCAGCACTCCATTTTTATAGTTGTCATCTTCAGTTAAAGCACCGGTTGATGAATAAAAATTCCATTTACCTATTCTTTTGCCATTCATACTTTCTCCCTCACTGACTTTTACCCCGGCAGGAGTAAAGTTCTTGTGTGCTAATTTTCCACCAGCCAGTTTGGTTTCAAATATGTTCTTACCACTTTTATCATAATATATAACATGCTCTAATTCGCCATTCTTATATTCCAGTTCACCATATTTTACTCCGTCGTCATCATACATCACATCCATTCCATTAAGCTCACCAACTTTATTAAAACTAAAATCTTCTGCTTTCTTACCATTACGGTAATAGCTTGTCCATAGCCCTGTTCCTTTACCATCATCTGTATAGGAACCTTCCTTATGCAAGCTACCATCTTCGTAATAAAATTTCCATGCCCCTACCGTGTTATCATCTTTATAATCTCCTTTGCTTTTTACTTTCCCGTTCGACCAATACTCGGTAGCAGGGCCGGTTTTCTTTCCACTTTTACAGGTAGATGATAATAGTGTTTGTTGAGTGATATAAAATTGTTTTAACTCTCCGTCTAACCCTGCGTCGGCATAATTGGCGGCAAAATGCTGTTTCCCATCGGCGTAGTATAATTGGTATTGGCCAATAGGTTTGTCGTTAACATAATTACCATGCGATGTAAGTATACCTGAAGAGTTATAGCCCCATGTTTCTCCATTCAGCTTATCGTTGTGGTAGTTGTATTTACCCTTTGGTGCACCATTAGTATACCATGTTTCAGAAACACCTTCGCGTTTGTCATCGCTATAATTGGTTCTTTCTTTCATTACACCATCAAAGTAATACCAGGTCCATAAACCCTCGCGATTACCATTGGCATTAAATGCGCCCCTGGCAGATACGGTACCGGTATATTGGTTATATATTACCCAATCGCCAATTGGTTTTCCTTTAGCATTTTCTTCACCAATAGCTTCACGGAACTGATTAGTATAAAAGCGATAGGTAATAGTTTTTTTAACGCCGTCAATGGTTACTTCATGCTTGTCTCGTTTCTCACCAATAGTTTTACCTGCCCAGTCAGTAAAATCGGTTATCTTTTTTTTATTCTTACTTATTTCTTTTTGCAGGTCATCACTGTTAACCGAGCTCATTATGTAATAAATGTAATATTCGAAATAATCTTTCTTCTGAAGCTGGGTAAAGAAGGGAACATATTCTTCCATCCAAAAATTATTAGTGTTAGGTGTATAACTAAGCTTCTCCATAAACAACTGACATTGTTTCATAACACCATAGGCAACTTTTGTTTTTGGTTTATAATCTTCGCTTAGCCCGATTTTTGATTTTATGATCTGGTCCAGGTCAGCAAATACATCATCGCCATACTTTGATGCGTCGACTACAGTTGCTTTGTTGTAATCATATTTTCCTTCGGTTACCTGTTCAATGAGTTGTACTGTTGTAAATGCCCGAGAAGAGATAGGTTCGAGCATAAGATAAAATTGCAATGAGAGTAATGCCGGTACCATCCGCCCCTGTTCAAGGCAGCATTTGCCAAGATAATAATGGCTTGAAGGGTTGAATATATCCAGGTTGATAGAGCGCTGAAAAGCCGCAATGGCACTGTCGTACATGTGCGATTTGTAATAGGCAAGGCCTAACGAATAATGTAAAATATAAATACTTGGGTACATTGGTATTACTGTATCTCTAAGCAGTTTTATAGCGGCATCATTCCTATCCATATCAATATATGCATTGCTTAGCAATTTATAAAAATCAGGGGCATATTCGGTATGTAAAGCAAGCCCTTTGCGGCAAACACTTATGGCAGCACTGTCTTCACCTGCAGCAATACGACATGCAGCATCTTCAAAAATAGCAAGAGAGTAATTAGTATCGTTACGCGATATCTTCTCAAACAATTCACTTGCTTTATCAAACTGGCCGGTATCAGAAAGGGCAATGGCTTTTATAAGTATATCATATGTGTTATTTAGTGGGACTATGGGTACGGATTTCTGTCCGAAAGAATAATTACAAATAGTCACGAGGAACAACAAAACACCGGTTGAAAATACAATTGCTCTTTTTCTCATACACATAAGAATGGTTAATTTTTGAAAGCTCTAATGTAGCATTTTTTCCTATGCTAAAGCCCTTGTAATTCATTGTAATATTAATAGCAGGGTTCTGTAATAATGCTGTAAGTAGATAACATAAGTATATTTGCTTTTATGTTAGATGTTTTGAAAGATTACCTGAGAGGTAAAATAAGTTTTACCGATGAACAATTTAAGGCTATTGGTGATTTATATACTCCCAAAAAAATTTCAAAAGGGACTATATTACTGCGAGAGGGCGAGGTGTGCCAGCATAATTTTTTTGTAACAAGGGGCTGCCTCAGAAGCTACGTGGTTGATAAAAATGGTAAAGAGCATATTATACAGTTTGCACCTGAAAACTGGTGGATATCTGATCAGAACAGTTTATTGAAACAGGAACCTGCAATGTTCTTTATTGATGCTATTGAAGAGTCGGAAGTGCTTTTAAGTGAGCGTGATTTTAACGAGAAATTTTCAGCCATATTGCCGAATGGTGGCCAAATGATGCAAACGTTGTTTCATAACAGCTTTAAGGCGATGCAAAAAAGGGTAATAAATCTGTTAGGTGCCAGTGCAGAAGAGCGTTACCTTGAATTCATTAAATTGTACCCTACTGTGGCATTGAGAGTACCCCAAAAGATGATAGCCTCTTACCTGGGAATAACTCCCGAATCACTTAGTCGCATAAGGAAAGACGTTGCTCATCAATAAGCTTACATAGGATTAATATCTTTCAGCATACGTATAGTACAGGCAAAGTGCCCTGTATTACCCAATGGGCCATCCAGTAATGTAAAGCCCATTTTTTCATACATGTGTACCGCGTTTTGCAGTTCAGGCATTGTCTCCAGGTAAACTTTTTTGTAACCAATTGTTGCTGCAAATTCCATGCATTTGTTTACTAATAATTTTCCTAATCCCTTACCCCTGGCTTCAGGTAACAAGTACATTTTAATCAGTTCGCAAGTATTGTTAGGTAAACCTTCAGTGGGGTAAATACCGGCACCGCCACAAATTTTCCCATCGATAATTCCAAGGTAATAAATTTTCTTTTCGCCCATGTACGATTCAAACATATGGTTGAGACTATCGTCATAATAAGCAGTACCGGGCCTGTTTACACCAAACTCTTCCAGTACTATGCGAATAACTTTTTTAATCTCTTCGTTGTCTTCCCGCTTTATTTCCCTGATAATAGCCATATTATATACCCAGTTCAAGTTGAGATTTTTCAATATCGAGCAGTCTTTTCTTTCTCCATAAGCCGCCGCCATAACCTGTTAAACTGCCATCTTCACCAATAACCCGGTGGCAAGGTATTATAATGGCAATCTTGTTCATACCATTGGCTCCTGCTACTGCCCGTATGGCCTCCAGGTTATTTAACGCCATTGCCTGGCGTTTGTAAGAACGTGTTGTTCCATAAGGTATTCGCAATAATTCTTCCCAAACCTTTTTCTGAAAGTCCGTGCCAATCAATACCAGCGGAATGTCAAACTCTTTTCGCTTACCTTCAAAATATTCGTTGAGTTGTTTTTTCAATGGCTCAAAATATTTACTCTCACCTTGCAGTACAGTTGCTTTTAATTGCTTCGATAATATTTTCAGTTCAGTTTCCAGCATACGCCTGTCGGTAAACTCTAGCAGGCAAATGCCTTCTTCGGTAGCGCATGCAAACATTGGCCCCAATGGAGTTTCGAAGCGGGTCATTGTAACTATCTGTTTGTTTTTACTTTGCGAAGGAGCAGCTCCTACTAATGATGTATATGAATCTGTAAAACCGCTTAAGGATTCATAACCAGCTTCGAATGCAGTGGTAGCAACCGTTTCGCCGGCTTGTATTTTAGTAAATGCAGTATTTATTCTTTGCATGCGTTGATAAGCCTGAAAAGTAATGCCATGATTTTTTTTGAACCAACGACGCAAGGCATTAGGTTCAATACCCCGTTTAACAAGGTCATAGTCCTTGAACTTTAAGGATGGGTTTTCGCTCAACTCGTTCAGTATCTTTTTAATAAGGGATGGTGTAGTGCCCAAATTTTCCATTGGTGAACAAGTCTTGCAAGCTCTGTATCCATGTAAAATTGCTTCTTTGGGGTTTTCAAAAAACTCTACATTTTCTCGTTTGGGCTTTCGTGCCGTACAAGTGGGGCGGCAAAAAATGCCGGTTGTTTTTACTGCCGCAATAAACAAGCCTTCATAACTCGGGTCCTTGTCGACCAGGGCTTTATACATTACTTCTTCAGGCAGCATTATTCATATATTTTGGGCAAAATTACGCTTTACTCCGACCCTATACAACCGAAAAATTGACAAGTAATTTTTATGGCATATAACCGTGTACATTTGTAAAGTTAAATACAAAACATTATGACCAATTGGATACCATACCCATTAACGCTAGCTGGAGAAACGGTTGAACTTATTTCATTGGACAAAAAACATTTCGAGGAGCTTGAAATAGTTGCGAGAGATAAAAAAATATGGGAATTCTATCCTTTCGATTGTAGTGAGTCAGGTACTTTTTTGAATTATTACAACCTGGCATTAACTGAAAGAGAGAAAGGGACTCAATTTGCTTTTATAATTTTCTATAAAAAGGAGAATAAGATAATTGGTAGCACGAGATATTTAGATGTTCAGCAGAAACATAAAAAATTAGAGATCGGGTTTACATGGTTGCACCCGGACTATTGGGGAACTGAAGTGAACTTTGAATGTAAGTTATTATTGCTGACGCATTGTTTTGAAACGTTGAAAGCAGTTCGGGTACAGTTAAAGACCGACGAGAACAATATACGGTCCCAAAAAGCAATTGCAAAAATTGGTGCGCAGTTCGAAGGTATACTACGTAACGATATGCTGCGCGATAATGGCACTAACCGAAACTCGGCCTACTTTAGTATTATAGATAAAGAGTGGAGCGAGAAGAAGGAGAGATTGCAGGAACTGTATCTTGCTAAAAGAAAACCACTTAGCAATAGCTAGGCAATATTAAGAGCCATATAAATAGTAGTTTTAAAGCACATGTGTGAAACATGTAACTTATCTGTGAAGTCATATAAGTCTTCCTGGAATTAATGGCTACATTTTTGTATCGAGAAAAATCTTTCTCATAAAACTAAATTACCATGACCAAACAAAAATTATATCAATTTATAAGCGATGTGGTTATATGTTTTTATTCAAAAAATATAAAAATGAGTTTCGCGTCTCTTAATTCTTTATTAATGGATAGAAATAGTGCATTAAGCAATAATAAGGAATTAGCGAAAGTTGTTGCAATTGCATATAAGTATTGGGAAAAAAGAGATCCGGTTGTTTACCATGCCATAGCATATGTGTTTTCAGATAAGAATGGGAAACGCACCTGGTAAACTTTTGAAATAACTGTGAATTATACAAAATAGACTTCAGGTTATACAACAACAAATGGAAGCAGAAGGCGCATTTTTGCAGTATAAAATTTAATAATAATTAAAACTTAAAATTTATGAATACGACTCAAGTGGAAGGCAACTGGAATGAACAAAAAGGGAAACTTAAACAAAAATTTGCGGTATTGACCGATAATGACTTAATGTTTGAGGAAGGCAAAAAAGATGAAATGTTTGGAAAGATCCAGATTAAACTGGGCAAAACTAAAGAAGAACTTGAATTGCTTATCAAATCACTGTAACTATGCAAACAAAAACAATTGGAATTGCCCTTATTGTACTTGGTGCTATAATGATGGTTTATACAGGGTTTAATTATATAACTACTAAAAATGTAGTTGATTTGGGTCCTGTTCAAATAAATAGCAATGAGCATCATACAGTACAATGGCCACCATTAGTGGGGATGATTCTGCTTGTTTCGGGTATTGTAGTAGTAATAAGTAATAAAAAAGCTAGCGCCTAAACTATATGAACCTAAAGAGAATATTCGGGGCATTACTTACCATTCTTGGAATAGCCGGCCTTATTTATGTAGCAGTATTATTTGTTAATACCGCTGGTGGTACGCGCGACGTTAAGGCGCTTATTATGTATGGTATTTTAGGGATAGTATTCTTTATAGCAGGCATTAGCCTGGTGCGTACAACAAAAGACGAAGCCTAATAATAACTTTTTAATCAATAAAATATATGTGGTTTTGGACCTGGTGGGGTATGTTAAGTATTGCCTTAGTGGTGGTAGTAATTGGCAAGCTATTGCATATCTGGAGTAAAAAATAAACAAATTGAATTGATTTTCAACAAGAAGCAATAAAAAGGCTTCTATTGTTTAATAAATTGATTTAATCATTTGTTTAAATCAAAAAATTAAATATATCTTTGTGCCATATTTCAAACGAAATGGCATTAGTAAAAAATAAAAAGACTAAAGACGGTGCAGAGAAGAAGATAGTGGATGCTGCCCGCAAGCTGTTTACTGAAAAAGGCTACGACGCAGTTAAAACGCGCGACATTGCCAAAGAAGCAGGTATTAACCTGGCCCTACTCAATTATTATTTCCGTAGTAAAGAAAATTTATTTGAAATAATAATGAAGGAGAACATGGGTCGCTTTATGGAAGTAATAACTGGAATTGTAAATAATGAAGAAACCAGTTTAGAGAAGAAAATTGAAATGCTGGTTGCAAATTATATCGAGATATTGTCAGTGAACCCTGATATGCCATTGTTTGTTATTAGTAATGCTAAAATTGATGACCATAGAATGAAACTTAGGGAAAAATTCCTCGGTTCTTATTTTATGAAACAAATACAGCAAGCTATGAAGGCGGGAAAAATTGCCGATATAAACCCTGCCAGCCTTATGTTAAATATTGTAGGACTTACCATATTTCCATTTGTAGCACGCCGGATGTTTCAAAGTAGCAACGGGCTAACGCATGAAGCATTTAACGAACTGATGCAGGAAAGAAAAAAGATGATTCCGAAGTGGATTGAGGCTATGTTAAAAGTAAAATGAGTTATTAACCGACAAATACAACAACCAGTATACCGGGTATTTTAAAAGAGTATAAAATGAAGAATATAATACTAATAGGGGCAGTTTTAATAAGTGTTTTTGCCGAAGGACAAAAATCGTTGACACTTGACACTTGTTATACTCGTGCAAGGCAGCAATACCCTTTAATAAAGCAAAAAGGACTTATTGAAAAGACAAAAGACTTTAATGTATCAAATGCCGCAAAGGGATATTTGCCACAGGTAAATTTTAACGGACAGGCCACTTACCAATCTGCAGTTACTGCCATCTCTCTTACCGGCCTTCCGCCTGCATTTAAAGGTTTAAGTTTTCCCACTCCCTCAAAGGACCAATTTAATTTGCATGGCGAGATTGACCAAACTATTTATGATGGTGGAATGATAAAGCAACAAAAACAGTCAAGTATTGCCGGAGCCGATATACAGGAGCAGAATATAGAAGTGCAATTGTATGCATTAAAGGACCGCATCAACCAAATATTTTTTGGTGCCTTGCTTATAGCGGAGCAATTAAAGCAAAATGCATTGTTACAAAAAGATCTGCAAAGCAATATAGATAATATGCAGGCAGGGGTAAACAGTGGGACTGCCTTAAGCAGTAACCTCGATCAGTTACAGGCAGAGTTACTGCAACAGCAGCAAAATGAAATTGAATTAAGGTCTTCACGCAAAGCATATTTAGATATGCTCGGACTTTTTATCAATCAATCATTAGATGATAATACTGAATTGCAAACACCGGTAAATAAAATAGTATCGGATAGTATTCACAGGCCTGAACTTTCATTTTACGATTTTCAAAAGAAGAGTGATGACATACAGGAAAAAATATTGACCTCTTCGAATCGCCCAAAGTTTCTTTATTTTTTCCAGGGTGGGTATGCGCTGCCAGGCCTTAACGGGTTTGATGTTAACCCTGCATGGTATTATATAACAGGTTTCCGCCTTAGCTGGTCATTGGGTGGTTTATATACACTCAAAAACCAAAAGCAATTGTTGGATATTGACAAGCAGAGTATTGATGTGCAGAAAGATGATTTTATTTTCAATACCCACATTGCACTTAAGCAGCAAAGCGCCGAAATGATAAAACTTCAGCAATTAATAAGTACGGATAAAGAGATAATTGACAAGCGCACTTCTGTTAAAAATGCAGCTAAAGCACAGGTAGATAATGGTGTAATAACCGTGCATGAATATATAAACCAATTGGATGCCGAGGACCAGGCAAAGCAAAGCTTGTTGTTGCACCAGGTTCAACTGTTAATGGATGAATATAACTATCAAAATACATCAGGTAATTAATAAATTAAATTCTATGTCGATGAAAAAGGTATCAATTATAATGGCTATAGCTGGAGCTGCGATATTTAATTCGTGCAGCAATACTGAGAATGATTTTGACGCAGCGGGGGCATTTGAATCTGTTGAAACTATTGTTTCCACAGAATCATCGGGAACCATTATGCAGTTTAATGTGCAGGAAGGTCAAATCCTGCAGCCCAATCAGTTTATAGGCTATGTAGACAGTATGCAGCTTTATTATAGAAAGCAACAACTGGAAGCCCAGATAGCTTCTACTACCAGCCAGATACCAAATATACCTGTGCAAATTGCAGCATTACAATCGCAATTGGACGATGCCAGGAAAAATCAGGATAGGATGAATAGCTTATTTAAACAAAGCGCAGCAACACAACAACAAGTAGATGCCGCCAATACACAGGTAGATATGCTCACTAAACAAATAGAGGCGCAAAAATCTACACTTGGCATTAGTTCAACCACTATAGAAAAAAATGTTGCTCCGTTGCAACGCCAGATAGACCAGTTAAATGACCAGATTGCGAAATGCAGAATTATAAATCCTGTGCATGGTACAGTGCTTACAAAGTATACCGAAGATCATGAAGTAGTAATGCCTGGCAAAGCATTATATAAAATTGCAGAAACCGATACTCTTATTTTAAGAGCATATATTACAGGATCTCAGCTATCTCTTATAAAACCCGGTCAAAAAGTAAAAGTAAGGGTAGATAAAGGTGCTAAGGAATATGGATCTTACACCGGTATTGTTTACTGGATATCGGATAAGTCAGAGTTTACACCTAAAACAATACCTACTAAAGATGAAAGGGCTGATTTGGTATATGCAGTAAAGATAAGGGTGATAAACGATGGCTTTTTGAAAATAGGTATGTACGGAGAAGTTAAATTAACTAACTAATGAAAGCCAGGCTCTTCAATAATTTATTATTATTTTCTCTTTTTGGTATTACACTTGGTTTTTTTGGTGTTCTATACGAAGGTGTTGTTTATGGGCCAAAATTTTTAGACACCTCGATAGAAAGAATGCTTTTTTGGAAAAGTTTCACCTCAGTGATAAGCCCGATTCCTTTTTATATTCCATGGGATCCGCTGGCAGCAGTTATTGCCCTGACTTTATTTTTCATTACCTCAAAACAACAAGTGTTAATTAAGAAGCAATTAAAATGGGCAAGCATTTTTCAAATAGCTTCTCTGGTATTAACATTTTACATTCTATTCCAAATCAATTTTAAACAGAGCTTTGGTAACCTTGAAAAATATGCTGCTGAAATTCCATTTAAGGTAATACTATTTAATATTTTAAGCATTTGCAGAATAAGCTTTGCTGCCATAGCAATGAGTTTTGCCTTTAAAGCATACATACAAACACAGAAAGTACAGATTTAGTAATAAATGAACGCGATAACATTAAATAGTATTACCAAAACCTATAGCAAGGGCACTATCCTTGCTGTAGATGATGTTTCGTTTTCTGTTGAGAAAGGAGAAATATTCGGACTTATTGGCCCCGATGGAGCAGGTAAGAGCACCATATTTCGTTTACTAACCACACTGCTATTGCCTGATAAAGGAACAGGAACAGTGGGTGGTTTAGATATGGTAAAAGACTTTAAAGCTATACGCGGTATAGTAGGATACATGCCGGGAAGGTTTTCATTGTACCAGGACTTAACGGTAGAAGAGAATCTCAATTTTTTTGCCACTGTATTTAATACAACTATTGAAGAGAACTATAACCTGATAAAGGATATTTATGTTCAGATAGAACCATTTAAGGATAGACGTGCCGGTAAGTTATCGGGTGGTATGAAACAGAAACTTGCTTTATGCTGTGCACTTATACATAAACCAGAAGTACTTTTTCTTGATGAACCTACAACAGGTGTAGATGTGGTTTCGCGCCGCGAGTTTTGGGAAATGCTGAAGCGTTTAAAGGCGCAAGGCATTACTATTTTGGTTTCTACCTCATATATGGATGAAGCAACTATGTGCGACAGGATTGCGCTTATGCTTGGTGGAAAAATATTGTCTGTTGCTTCTCCCGAAGATACCATCAAGGCATACCCTGAGCAGCTATATGCAGTTAAATCAAATTCAATTTACCATTTGTTGCTTGACTTGCGTAAATACGAAGGCACCATAAACTGCTACACGTTCGGAGAATATTTACACTTATCAATAACAAATAATGAGCAGGAAGTAAGAAAATATTTACAGGAGAAAGGACATACCGACGTTGAATTTAAAGCAATAGTACCAACCGTAGAAGATTGTTTTATACGTTTATTAAAACACCGCGATGACGAACGAAACAGTAATAAGAACTAATAAACTCACCAAGCGTTTTGGCGATTTTGTGGCCGTGGATGAAATAACATTCGACGTTCACAAGGGAGAGATATTTGGTTTTTTGGGCGCCAATGGCGCAGGTAAAACTACTGCTATGCGTATGCTCTGCGGACTTTCTATACCAACATCGGGAGAGGCTATGGTGGCGGGATTTGACGTATTTAAAGAACCGGAAGAGATCAAGAAGAACATTGGGTATATGAGCCAGAAGTTTTCATTATACGAAGACTTAACGGTTAAAGAGAATATTGAATTTTATGGTGGCATATATGGCTTAACCAAAAAACAGATAAAGGATGAAAGTGCAGATCTTGTTGATAGACTTGGCTTGCACGATGAAGCAGATAAACTGGTTAGCTCATTGCCACTGGGTTGGAAACAAAAACTTTCCTTTTCAGTAGCAATTGTACACAGGCCTAAAATTGTTTTCCTCGACGAGCCTACCGGTGGCGTTGATCCGAGTATGCGGCGCCAATTCTGGGATTTGATATATGATGCTGCGGACAGGGGCATTACCATATTTGTTACTACACACTATTTAGATGAAGCTGAATATTGCAACCGTGTATCAATTATGGTTGACGGTAAAATTGAAGCACTCGATTCTCCCGCTGGGTTAAGGAAAACATTTTCAGCAAATAGCATGGATGAAGTATTTTATAAACTGGCAAGAAAAGCTAAGCGTTCAGCAGATTGATTAAATAAAAAGGAAAATGAAACAATTTTTTTCATTCATAAAAAAGGAATTTGCCCACGTGTTCAGGGATAGGAAAACGCTTGTCATGCTTTTTGGTTTTCCTATTGTGCAGATAGTTCTTTTTGGTTTCGCACTTACCAATGAACTAAAGAATGCCAATATTGCTGTTGTTGATAATGCCAGGGACGTGGCATCGCAGCAGATCATAGATAAAATGGAAGGTAGTAAATTCTTCAACGTTCAGAAATCATTAATGACTCCTTCCCAGATTGATGCTGCCTTTAAAGAGGGTAAAATAAAACTGGCAGTTGTATTCCCTCCTAATTTCAACCAGGATCTGCTTCATTTAAACAAAGCATCCATACAGGTTATTGCCGATGCCTCAGATCCCAATACAGCTGCACAATTATCAAATTACATAAGTACTATTGTTGCCGATTACCAGGCGCAAATTGCGCCAACAATGAAGGTCCCCTATACAATTATACCTGAGGTAAGAATGTTGTATAACCCTGATTTGAAAGGTGCGCCTAACTTTGTACCGGGTGTAATGGCAATGGTTTTATTGCTGGTATGTGTAATGATGACATCTGTTTCGATAGTGCGCGAAAAAGAAATGGGCACTATGGAAATATTATTGGTATCGCCCGTTAAGCCTTTGATGGTGATAATTGCAAAAGCAATTCCCTACCTGGTATTATCACTGGTTAACCTTTGTGTTATTCTTTTGCTCAGTGTATATGCCCTTGACCTGCCAATTAAAGGTAGCGTTGTGCTTCTTTTTGCCGAGAGTACTTTACTGATTATTACTGCGCTTGCTCTCGGCTTACTTATATCTACCATTACTTCATCGCAGCAGTCGGCTATGTTTGCTTCTATGTTGGGTATGATGTTGCCAACCATGTTATTGAGTGGTTATATGTTCCCTATAGAAAACATGCCTGTTGTATTGCAGGTTATTTCGAACATAGTGCCGGCACGGTGGTATTATGTTATTGTAAAAGCCGTTATGCTGAAAGGTTTGGGCTTTGCTTCTGTGTGGAAAGAAACAGTAATTCTTGCAGGTATGGCAGTATTCTTTACGGCCCTGAGTCTTAGAAACTTTAAAATACGTCTGGAGTAATGGGAGCGCTAAAATATTTATTACAAAAGGAATTCAGGCAAATATTCCGCGATAAGGGATTTACAGGAAGGCTATTTATTGCACCTGCTATACAGCTTATATTGTTGCCCATGGCTGCCAATTACACTATTAAAAACATAAATATTGCCATAGTTGACCATGACCATTCAACCGTATCGCAAAAACTTTCCAATAAAATATTATCATCGGGTTATTTTAAACTGGCCGATTATACCGACTTTAATTCAAAAGCCGGTAAGCTGATTGAAAGCGATAAAGCCGACCTGGTGCTTGAAATTCCACAAGGCTTTGAAAAGAATATTATACGTGAGAACAACCAGAAAATAGCAATACAAGTGAATGCTATTAATGGTGTTAAAGCAAGTATCGGTTTTGGGTACCTGAGCGGTATTATTGCTGACTATAATAATGGCTTGCGAATGGAGTGGATTGAACCTGAGCGAACCAGCCCCTCACCAACTATTGATGTTATAACGTCATTTTGGTATAACCCCAAGTTAACCTATTACATATTTATGGTGCCCGCCATATTGGTATCGCTTGTTACAGGTGTTGCTGGCTTGTCGGCCGCATTTAATATTGTAAAGGAAAAAGAGATAGGAACAATTGAGCAGATCAACGTAACACCAATTAAAAAATACGAATTTATTTTAGGTAAGCTTATTCCGTTTATGGTAATGGGCGGGGTGGTTTTTACTGTGGGTTTATTAATTGGATGGGTTTTATATGGTATTGTTCCGTTAGGCAATATTGCCTTATTATATCTTTTTTTATATGTATTTTTATTTGCCATTCTGGGTTTCGGGCTTCTCATTTCAACCTATGCCGAAACACAGCAGCAGGCTAATTCGCTTATGTTCCTTTTTATGATGGTATTTAATATGATGAGCGGCCTTTACACACCAATAGATAGTATGCCAGGTTGGGCACAATTTGTAACGCATCTGTTCCCGGTAAGTTATTTTATTGATGTAATGCGTATGGTGGTTATTAAAGGCAGCGGCTTACACGATATTAGTATGCATATATTATATGTGTTCCTGATCGGGTTGGTACTTAATACATGGGCAATACTTAATTACCGGAAAACGACATAGGTGATGAAGGAGTTTATACAAGAAGCGAGAAAGAATTGGCTGGATGCATGGAATCACAAAGCATTCCGGATGAATTTTATTCTTGGCATAGTATTGCTTGCTGCTGCCATGATACTAACCTCTTTTTTCTTTAACTATATTCAGGATAATAAGAACGGAGTTGTGTTGAATGACTGGGTATTACAAAGACTACCATCAATAGATGTTTCTGTTGTTATAGTAACGCTTATGGGAAGTGCTGCTATTTTATTTGCTTTGCGCGGTATAGCCAACCCGAATATACTTATCACCTTCCTCTTTGCAATGATACTTCAATTGATTACCCGAATGATTACAATTAGTATTACGGGTTTCTTCCCTCCACCCGGCTTAGTAGTATTAAGAGATCCTATGGGAAGTATGCTATACCAATACAGGTTCATTACCCGCGACTTATTTTATTCGGGACATACTGCAATGCTTTGCCTGCTTTATTTCTGTTCTTTTAAACGGGGTGATAAATACTATATACTATTTGCTGCTATGTCAGTGGCCTTCCTGTTGCTTATTCAGCATGTACATTATACGGTTGATGTGCTTTGCGCTCCTTTATTTGCTTTTGGGTGTTTCTGGATATCCAAGAAGATAATACGGTTCCAGAATGCACACCTGGTGGGTATTGAAAGCCACATTGAATAAATAAACTTCTTGCTTTGGGAATAGCTATTTAACCAAAAGGTTTATAATACCTGATGCGGCATTCTTTACAAAGCCAACCAATTTATCTTTAATGTTATGCGGATCCTGCTTAATTTCAAAAGCGGTTTCAACACCTTCCGATATTAGTAAACTTATTATTTCCGATTTAGTTCCACTGTCTTTCTTGCCTTTGTTTCCAATAAATGAGCGCAAAACAATAGGGCCAAGGTTATCGCTTATATAATCTACTTGCACACCCATCTCTTTTTCTTTCTCCTTACAAAGCAAGGCAAGTTCTGCTTTTCTCCTTTGCAAAGTTTCCAGGTTATATACGTTTACCTTAGTTGTTTCCATCTTCGTTTGTTAGTTTTATTACTTTATTAATGATGGAACCTTCTGATTTTTTACGGATTACCAGTAAGAAAATTATAAGCAGGAACAGGTATATACCGGCAGAGATAAGAAATCCTAATCCGTAATTATGAAGGCTTTGGCCTAGAAAGAATGAAATAGCAACTAAAAGAGATAAGAGGCAAAACATTACCAGGGCAATTATTATAATAGCACTTGAAAAATAAGCCGTTACTTTTGCACTATTCTCAATTAAGCCAAGGCGGGCCTGCTCGCTCTTCAATTCAATATATTCAGTTAATTGCTCTTTAAGTATTTTTAAAGGCTGGTCTGTCGGATTTTCCATAGCTTTGATTTATTTGATAAAGTTATGAAATAAAGGAGACAAAGCCTCTCCTTATTCTACTAACCAGCAAACAAGTGTTCTCAATAGACCTATTTTCTACCTTTGTAACGAATATTAGATACTGATGTTGAAACTTCCGTTTACAATAAAATTAGCAGGCTGGCTCATAATAGCTGTTTTGGGTACCTTAATACTTATTTATACTAAGGAATTTCTTTTACCTATTGTAATTGCTGCCTTATTATCACTACTACTGTACCCGGTTTATAAACTTCTTATAAAATGGAAAGTACCTGGGGTGCTATCGGTTATCATTACAATGTTAGTGGTATTGATATTAATGGTTGTTTCTGTGATCTTTATCAGTGCGGAGCTTAAAAGCGTATTGGCAGATCTTGGCGGATTGAGTGGCAAAATGAGTGAAAAACTTAGCCGCTTACAAACCTATATGTCTGAACACTGGCAAGTAGAAGATGCCACATTTACATCATGGATAGCAAATGCTAAAACAAAATTAATGGGTTATAGTGGTGATCTATTATCGGGTACCATTAGCACAACTACCAATATTTTTAGCACTATGGTATTAATTGCAGTCTATGTATTCTGTTTTTTGCTCTATAACCGCGATTTTAAGGATTTTGCATTTGCTTTAATGGAGACCGAAAGACGCAGTGAAGCCACCGATCTTATAGGCGATATTCAGAAATTGGTGCAGCATTATTTATTGGGAATGCTTACTGTAATTTTAATTATTGGTTCATTAAATACCATAGGCTTGCTTATTATGGGTGTTGACCATGCAATCTTCTTTGCATTTTTTGCAGCCACATTAACCATAATACCATACATAGGTATATTTATGGGCGCATCTTTACCGGTTCTATATACTTTAATTACACATGATTCTGTTTGGCCTGCAGTTGGTGTTCTGAGTGTTTTTATGGTCGTTCAGTTCATGGAGTCTAACTTCATTACTCCGAAAATTGTGGGTAAGCGTGTAAGTATTAACCCTTTTGTGGCTATAGTGGTATTGCTTATTGGTGGGCAAATATGGGGTACTGCAGGTATGATATTAAGTATACCGCTTACAGCTATTTTAAAAGTATTGCTTGATCATAGGCCACATACAAAGGCTTTTGGCTATTTCCTGGGTAGCGAGTTTACTGATAAGAGCAGTAATCCGATGAAGATTTTCGGGCCTAGGAGGACTACATTGAAAAAGTAGATTCGTTTACTTCCAATAATCTTTCATTAGCTGGCTTACCCATGACGGCTGAATAACTTCTCCTTCGGGCAGGAATTCTTTAACAACAGGTTTTATGTCTAATACTGGTGTTCCGTCGTCGGCATCGAGATGAGATACTATTATAGTTCTTCCCTTACGCGATAAAAGTTTTACAATGGTAGAACCAATATGGTTTGGCCTGTCCTTTTTGCGTTGTGCAAATATGCCCATATTCGGCCATGCCTTATTTTCTCTTGGGTGTGCGGCGCCTTTCAGTGTCTTTAATTCATCAGCCTTGTTGAAGTGGTATATGATCTCGAGGTGAGAAAAAGCTTCAATACCTTCTAGGCATTCTTCGGGTAATTCGTCAATAACAGTTATTTCGGATAATACATTACCCCAGAAATCATCGCTCATGTCATCACGCATATTTTTTACGTAAGCAATGGACGATAATTTAATTTCTGTTGTCATTCAAGACAAAGATACTAAACTGTCTTAGGATAGGTAAAACCTGTTACTTCTTCTTTCATCTTTATCGGGCGCACTTCTACTGTTGCAGTCTTGGTGTATTCAAATTCAGGGTTGCCTTTTGCAATAGCAACTGCATCTTCCAAATCATTAGCGAGTATATGGTAATAACCAACCTGTACCAAATCATTGCCATTTACCGGCGTTTCTTTCCAAGCTCCTGTTGAGCCTGAAATGGTTTTCCCTTCTCGTATCAGTGGCTGTGCGGCAATTAGTTTGCCTTCTTTTTTGAGATTGCCAATATACACTTCGCATTTGCTTACAAACTCCTTGTGTATTTCAGGAGTAAAAGATGCTTTGCTATCGCCAAGGTTGCGAATGAGTAACATGTATTCTTTCATGATTATTAATGTTATTTATTGTTTTTCAAATTTTCCAGAGCTATTTATGTTAAATGATTCTCGGGTAATTGTTGTGTCATACGTTAATGTTACAGTAACTATTTTGCCTTTTATTTTTCCGGTTTTTGATACCTGGTTATAAGCGGTATCCGTTAGAATTACCTTTAAATCTTTTGTTATTTCTATCCAGGGGTCATATTGAGAATCTACTCCGAGGTAGCACTCTTGTTTAAAAAGTATAAGCGAATCAAGAATTTGCCCTGCCCTATTATTAGAATACATTACAGGTGCCTTGTCATTAATTTTATTTTTAAGTAATATCGTTAAGTCCCCCTTTGTTATTTTTCCGTAATAAATAGTACTATCTGTTAAGCGCCTATCAGGTATGTTTTCGCAACGAATTTTTAACGGAAGAGTTATTTCCGGGATAGTTTGAAATATCTTTTTTATTGAGTTGTTAGTTACGGTTTCCTTGTTAGCCGTATCCTGATGCGAATTACAACTTGAAAGGAGTAACAATATATAAGCGAAATTCTTGTTCATTGCTTAACTAAAGTACAAAATTTTTAAATAATAAACCCCACAGTATTGTGGGGTTTATTATTTATTAATATGGTATTTACTTAGCCTTCATTTTATTTCCCTCTGCATCATGCGTTAATTCTGCGAGGCCTAAAGATTCCATTAATGGCGGAATGTACATACCAAAGCGGCCACGGAGCCCTTTCTTGAGGCCGTACCAGCCTTTAACAGGGTTCTTTTCCGAGCGGCCCCAGGCTTCAACGGTTCCTTCTTTTGCAGATTTCTGCTCGTCGGCGCTTCCAAGCTCCATCCAGTCGCCATGTTTTTTAAGCATTTTATGCAAATCATCAAGACAACGCATATCATAAAGCAAAACAGTTTTGCCTACTGTGCAAACTAAAACTTCTTTGCCATCCTTTTCATCCGTATGCATAGTGTATTCCGATGTACCGGGAGGTGTTTTTAAAACCAGGGGGTTTTCTTTTGTGCCAATTTTCATGATATAAATGTTTTAGAATTAAAAAATATTTCTTGATGAACCAACTAAACTCAAGAACTCCTGTTTTGGAGGAGTTTCAATTCCTTTTGCTTTTAATTGTTCCTGGAAATGTTTGAACGAAGGCAGATCATTAAGCACTTTCTGGTCCTCTTCGGAATTCATAAATGCAGTGTGAATAAATGATACTCCGTCAGGCCCCAGGCAGGCATGGTAATTAATACCCGGGCGATTCAGCTTTTGCAGATCGGCCATAACGGCTTTAATGTTTGCCTGGTTTTGTTCTGCATATTCAGGCTTCGTGGTATAGGTTACTTTAACTATTTTCATTTTTATTGGGTTTGAATTATTTAGAGTTCATTATTGTTTCCGATTCTTTTTTCAGGTCACTTGCAAATTGGTCGAATGACTGGTCGAACGGGGGAATCATTTTGGCATACATAGGAAACATAAGCCCGCCAATCTTTTCAACCATTGAAAATTTTACTGCTCCGTTTCCATTCTTGGTGATAGTGTATACTCTGTTCCCTTGTCCATCGCCCCAAACTAATTTCTTTTCAGGTTCAAATTCTTTCACCTTTAGTTTAAAAGTGCGTTTCGCATCCAGTATCGATTTTAATTTTATGGTTTCTCCTAAGGCAATGTTTCCTTCCAGTGAGGTTACTGTTGAGTTCCATCTCGGATAATCAGATGCTTTGGTTAATAGTGCCCATACAATAGCTGCATCGGCTTTAATATCTGCGCTAACCGAAGTTTCGCGGCTAAAAGTTGTTTTTACTGTTGTTGCCATAATTGGTTTTCTTTTGGTTATACTCTTTTGACGAACGGGCAAAAGAAAACGATAGGGTTAAATGGAAGTTTTTTCTAAATAATTATCCATAAGCTGCCTATTGTGCTCTAAATGATGTAGTTGCAGTTCCGATGCTTTTGACTTAAAAGGGTCAATTTCTCTCAAAATAGCCATTCTCAGGTCAAATAAATGTTCCTTATCACCTTTCTCTGCCTCCTGTGCCATTTCAATTTTCATTACTTCTTCCTGAGCTTTTTGTTTCGGATTAAATATGCCATTTAATTCAGAACACTGATGGCAAACCCCTTCTTTATTAATTAATGCGCAGCGGCCCTCAAATACGTTTATCATTTTAGTTCTGCCGGTATGTAAATAATACTTAACCATTGCTTCAGTAGTATTGAGGATGGTAGTTATTTCAGAAACCTTAAACTCGTATACCTCTTTTAAAAAAATACAGAGCTGCTGTTCCAGCGGTAATGATTTCGAAATGCAGGTAAAGCAAAAAGCAATATGTTCTTTTATTTCAAACTGTCCTTGTGGCGAAGTAGTTCTTATGTGCATTGCTTCTTCAAAGAACTTTTTGTTTGACAAAGCTGCCGCTTTAGTTATATCGGTTACATTCTCAACCCAGCGTTTTTGTACCCTTAAATTATCTTTTGCCAGGTTCGATGCAATTGTAAACAGCCATGTTTTTAAAGAAGACTCTTCTCTGAAGGTGCTGAGTTTCTCCTGTGCTTTAATATAGGTATCCTGTACAATATCTTCTGCATCGGCAATGCTTGCGGTAATTCTTAAAAGGTACGACTTAAGTTGGCCAACAATGCCTTCAAACTCCTGGTTGAACAATTCTAGTGTCATGATTTTTTCTTTGCTTATGCTAAACTAATAACATTTCCGCACAAAGAAAAACCTGAAGTATTACGAGGCGTGGTACCGGGGAAAATAGGATTGCCGTATGCAATGGTATCTAAATATAAAACGGTGCTTATTGTCATATATTGTTTACTGAAAAATATTTACAAAACTCCAAATCAATCTTTATTCTTTTAAATACTTTAGTAAACCAATACATATTATGAAAGAAGAAAAGGCAGTTAACATAGGCCCCTCAAAGATTGAAATAGCTTATCAGCGATTGGGTGATGTTACATCGCCTTCTGTGTTGCTTATAATGGGCGGACAAATGTATGCATGGCCTGATGGGTTTTGTACAGAACTGGTTAATCGCGGCTTGCAGCTTATACGTTTCGATAATCGAGACTGCGGCCTTTCTACCCACTTCAATAATGCCCCTAAGCCTGACTTTGCTGCCGCTATGAAAGGGGATTTTTCTTCTGTTTCGTATACTCTTTCCGACATGGCAGCGGATACGATTGGGTTAATGGATACTCTTGGTTTAAAAAGTGCGCATATCGTTGGCGCCTCTTTAGGTGGAATGATAGCGCAAACTATTGCAATAGAATATCCTGAAAGAGTTAAATCACTTACTTCTATGATGTCTACTACCGGAAACCTTTCAATAGGCGAGCCCGATTGGGCTGCACTGGCCCCTTTGGGTGCAGCGCCCGGTGAGAGGCAAGCTTTTATAGAATGGCAGGTTAAGGCTTTCAAAGCCGTTGGTTCGCCAAAATATCCGATAGATGAAACGACTGCTGCTGCGAATGCAGGCCGTGCCTGGGACCGCGATCATGATTCTCTTGGCTCACTACGCCAAAAAATAGCTGTTTTGAAATCAGGTGACCGTACGGAAAAACTACGCCTGTTGCGCATACCGACTCTTGTAATACATGGAGATTCGGATAAGATGATTAATGTAAGTGGCGGAAAAGCCACTGCTGAAGCCATTCCGGGTGCCGAACTGGTAATATTTGAAGGTGTGGGACATGGCTTTCCACCACCATTATGGCCTGAATTTGCTAGTCATATAGCTAAGCTAGTACAAAGGACAGAAGGATCTTGAAAGATTAAAACGAAAAAGCCGCTTTTCAGCAGCTTTTTTGTTTTGCGGAGAGAGAGGGATTCGAACCCCCGGAACCCGTAAGGTTCAACGGTTTTCAAGACCGCCGCATTAGACCGCTCTGCCATCTCTCCTGAAATTTAAGGGTGCAAATATACAATACCTTGTTAATTATAGATATTCAAGGGTACTAAATCTTAAGTTTTCTTGTTTTGACTTACCGGATAAGAACCACCAAAAATGTAAAAAGCCATACTAGTATGGCTTTTTACAATAATAAGAATGATTTTTTACCAGATTGATGCCCTAACGTTATCAGCACGGTACATACCATCGCCCGGCTTAATTTCAAAGCCTTTAAACTCTGGGTTCTGTTTCTTTTCAGTACCAACACTAAATGCCTTATAAAACTCAGGCATATTAGAAAGCGGCCCATTAGCCCTGAAAATATTAGGCGAGTGCGGATTGGTAGTGATCATCTGTTTCTCATAGCTTGGCCTGGTGTTTTGCCTCCATGCCTGTGCCCATGCTATAAAGAATCTTTGGTTAGGTGTAAATCCATCAACAACGCCTTCAGGGTGCATTTTAAGGTCGGTTTGCAAAGCTGTGTAAGCAATGGTAAGCCCGCCAAAGTCAGCAGTATTTTCACCAATGGTAAGTTCACCTTTAACATTCATAGAATCGAGCGTGTAACCGTTAAACTGGTCAATAATTACCTGTAGTTTGTTATGGAAACGGGTAGAATCCTGGTCGGTCCACCATTTTTGCATATTGCCTTCTGCATCAAATTGCGAGCCCTGGTCATCAAAACCATGGGTAAGCTCGTGGCCAATTACAGCGCCCATAGCTCCGTAGTTCATTGCATCGTCCCTGCTTGCATCGAAAAAAGGAGGCTGCATAATAGCCGCAGGAAACACGATCTCATTCATAGAAGGGTTGTAGTATGCATTAACTGTTTGAGGAGACATGCCCCATTCGGTGCGGTCAACAGGTTTGCCTAATTTACTAATGTCGTAGTTAAATTCAAATTCGTTAATCCTGAAAGAGTTCAATACATAAGCATCGCGCTTAATGTCAAGTGCTGTATAGTCTTTCCACTTATCAGGGTAGCAAAGTTTTAACATAACCTTATCGAGCTTGGCTATAGCATATTTCTTAGTTTCAGGGCTCATCCAGCTTACATTGGTAATACGCTCTTTATAGGCAGCAATAATATTAACCACCATTTCATGCACCCTGGCTTTAGCTTCAGGGCTGAAATACTGTGCTACATAAAGCTGGCCTAATAACTGGCCAACGGAACGGCTTGTACCTTCCACTGAACGTTTCCAGCGCGGTTGCATTTCGGTTGCTCCCTGGAATGTCCTTCCCCAGAAATTGAAGCTGATCTTTGAAAGTGTATCGCTTAATTTACCTGCTTCGCCCGAAAGAAGGTGGAAACGTAAATACGTTTTCCAATCATCCATAGAAACTGATTTTGTCATATCGTTGATCTGCTTCATAAATAAAGGCTGAGCAACAATAACAGTGTCGACTGCTTTTATGCCGAAAGTTTGGAAAATGGTTGTCCAGTCAATGTTAGGAGTAGATTTTTCAAAATCTGCCATTGGCATTTTGTTATACTGTGCCTGTATATTCCTTTGCTCGGTACGAGACATAGATGCATTGGCCATCTGGGTTTCCATATCCATTATTTTTTGAGCGTCTTTAGCAGCTGCATCGGCAGATTCGCCCATTTGCTCAAATATTTGAGTTGCATATTCAAGGAACTTGGCCCGGATATTTTTAAAGAATGGCTTATCCTGTATATAGTAATCCTTAGCAGGCAGTGTCATACCACCCTGGCCAAGGGTAAATACTTCCTTGGTGCTTATTTTAGCATCTTGTTCCACGCCTGAACCAAACATTACATCGGGGCCTATTTTCATAATATGTGCAGCCTCCGCCCAAAGCGATTTATTATCTGATATGGCATTTATTTTAGCAAACTCATCATTTAAAGGTGCAATTCCGTTTTTATTCAGGCTCACCGAGTCCATCATGGTTGCAAACAAGTCACCAATTTTTTGTTCAACTGAACCATGCGGTGCGTCTTTTTTTGCGGCTGCAGTATTTAAAATTGTGCGTAAGCGATGAACAATACTATCATTAAGTACATTAAAACTACCCCATGCTGCTTCGGTAGCAGGTATAGGATTATTCTTGAGCCAATTGCCATTTACATATTCGTAAAAATTATCCTGCGGTTTTACTGCAGTATCAAAATTGGCGCGGGCCACTTCGCCTTTATATTTTTTAGCATCGCTAACAGGCTTGCTAGTTTGCGCAAACAGGTTAAGACTTAATGTAATGCAGATGGCAGGGCCATAAAAATGTGCTTTTTTCATAATGATAGATAAATTAAAGGACGCAATTTAATAATTTAATAATGAGGAGGATATTCAATTTAGTTCAGGTTTTAAAATATTACCATATAGATGCACGTACACTGTCTGCCCTGTACATACCATCGCCTGGCTTAATATCAAATCCTCTGAATTCGGGATCATGCTCGCGGCCCGATACACTGAAAGCCTTGAAGAATTCAGGCATATTGGAAAGTGGGCCATTGGTTCTGAAAATAGCAGGAGAATGGGGGTCTAATGTTACTGACTCTTTTAAATAAGCCGAGCGTATATTTTGCCTCCATGCCTGTGCCCATGCAATAAAAAAACGTTGTTCAGGAGTAAAGCCATCAACAATACCTTCAGGATGGTCCTTAAGTTTGTTCTCTAATGCATTGTAAGCAATAGTAAGCCCGCCAAAGTCAGCAGTGTTTTCGCCAATGGTTAGTTCACCTTTTACGCGCATGGTGTCATTGGTTAATACACCATTTACACGCATGGTATCGGTTATAAAATAGTTGTTGAACTGGTTAATAACAACTTTAAGTTTTTTATGAAAGCTGATCGAATCCTGGTCGGTCCACCATTTATGCAGGTTACCTTCGGCATCTGATTGCGAACCCTGGTCATCGAAACCATGCGTAAGCTCATGGCCTATTACAGAACCCATAGCTCCGTAATTCATTGCATCATCTCTGTTAGGGTCAAAGAAGGGAGGTTGCATAATGGCGGCCGGAAACATAATTTCGTTCATAGAAGGATTGTATGAGGCATTAACCGTTTGTGGCGACATGCCCCATTCGGTACGGTCAACCGGTTTGCCTAATTTATTCACCTCGTAATTTGTTTCAAACTCACTGATCCTGAAAGCATTTAATACAAATGCATCCCTGCTGATAGTAAGAGCTGAATAGTCTTTCCATTTATCAGGGTAGCAAAGCTTCAGTGTAATTTTATCAAGTTTAGCCAAAGCATATTTTTTAGTTTCAGGGCTCATCCAGGTAACTTTGCTTATGCGTTCCTTATAAGCAGCAATAATATCGGTAACCATTTCATTTACCTTTTGTTTGGCTTCAGGGCTAAAATACTTAGCCACATAAAGCTGACCCACTAACTGGCCCAGTCCGCCACTGGTAGATTCAACCGAACGTTTCCAGCGGGGCTGCATTTCGGTGGCACCGGTAAATGTCTTCCCCCAAAAGTTAAAACTTATCTTGTTCAGGGTATCACTAAGCTTATCAGCTTCACTTGAAAGGAGGTGGAAACGTAAATAGGTTTTCCAATTATCTATGGAAACCGATTTTGTCATTTCGCTCAGTTGTTTCATAAACAAAGGCTGTGCTACAATAATAGAATCGATAGACTTTATGCCAAATGTTTCACGAATGCTTGCCCAGTCAATATCAGGAGTGATCTTTTCCAGTTCATTCATAGGCATTTTATTATACTGTGCCTGTATATTTCTCAACTCTGTGCTCGACATAGAGGAAGTTGCCATCTGTGTTTCTATATCCAATATTTTTTGGGCGTCTTTACCTGCAACATCAACCGATTCACCCATTTGCTGAAATAGCTGGGTTGCGTACTCAAGAAATTTCCCACGCAGCATTTTAAAAGTCTGGTTATCCTCGATATAATAATCTTTAGCAGGCAAGGACATACCACCTTGCATTACTGTGCAAATTTCTTTGGTGCTTATTTTCGGGTCTTGCTCTATACCAAAACCAAACATAACATCAGGGCCAATTTTCATAAGGTGTGCAACCTCTGCCCAAAGCGATTTATTATCAGATATTGCATTTATTTTAGCAAACTCATCATTTAAAGGTGTAATTCCATTTTTATTCAGGTTAACCGAATCCATCATAGTGGCATACAGGTCGCCCACCTTTTGTTCTACTGAACCATGTGAAGCTTGTTTATTTGAAGAGGTAGTTTCCAGAATCTTGCGCAAGCGTGCAAGAATAGTGTCATTGAGCACATTAAAACTGCCCCAGGCTGCTTCAGTTGCCGGAACCGGATTTTTTTTCAGCCAATTTCCGTTAACATATTTGTAAAAATCATCTTGTGGTTTTACAGTAGTATCAAAATAAGAAAGCCCAACTTCTCCTTTATATTTCTCGGCATCGGTTTCATGTTTACATGAAATTGTAAATATGGCAAAGCCCAAAGTAAAATAAATGGCAAGCGCATAAAAACTTGATTTTTTCATAAGAAGAAGGATAAATTAAAGAATGCAATTTAACATTTAAATAATATTACAGGGTGCATTATATTGCGTTGCAAAGCTATTCTACCTTTAGCCCATACAATATGCGGAAAAGGTTAAAAATTGCTAAAAACAGGAATTAATCAGCATATTGAAACTCAAATACATCAGCTATGTGCTTTTTTAAGCGTTTTTTCACTTCGGCTGTATCTGGTTCATACTTTAATTCCTGTGCCATTGATGTAACTGTTTTATCAGTTATTCCGCAGGGAACTATCAGTGAAAAATAACGCAGATCGGGTTGCACATTCAGGGCTATGCCATGCATAGTAACCCAATGGCTGGTACGAACGCCCATGGCGCAAATTTTACGCGCCTTGGCCGGATGATCGGCATCGAGCCAAACACCGGTCATTCCTTTTAACCTTTCGCCTTTAATGCCATATTCTGCCAGCATACGTATTACAGCTTCTTCTAAAAAGCGCATGTAACGGTGTATATCGGTAAAAAAATAATCGAGGTTAAAAATAGGGTAGGATACTACCTGCCCAGGGCCATGATATGTAATGTCTCCGCCCCTGTTTATTTTGTAATAAGCAATGTTACGTTGCTGAAGCTGGTCTTGTTTTATTAAAAGATTTTCTTCAGAACCACTTTTGCCAATGGTAAATACGTGAGGATGTTCGCAAAAAAGTAAATAGTTACCGGTAAATTGGTGTTCTTCTTCAGGTAACTGACGATTGGCCAGTTTCTTATTTACTACTTCTTTAAATAATGATTCCTGGTAGTCCCAGGCTTCTTTGTAATCAATAAGGCCAATGTCTTTAAAGACAACGGTATGCTTATTTGCCGGCAAGGTCATTTTTTAGCTGATCAATAACTTTCACTTCCAGGGCATCTACATGCCTGAGTTCAGACAGGTACCACGACACCCAATCACCAAAATATATCCAGTACAATTTCTTCTCCAGTGCCGTTTTACCTTTCGATTGTATTTCAATTACGACCTGGGCATATTTTTCGAATATTTTTTTACATAAGTCAATACGCAAATCATTGCGTGGATGTTCCTCGCTATCCCTGAAAATAAGTACAGCTACTTCATTATACTCATGGCTCCAGCCTACCAGTTCATTGTGGTTCATCTCCGGTATTACGTGGTGCCAGCAAAGTATTTTTGCATTTTCATTTAACTGCTGCCTGAACCTTATAGCAACTCCTTCGTGCAGCGAAGTGCAGTATATAGCAGGGTACTTATCAACTAATATTTCTGCCATTCGCTGTGCTGCCTTCATTAACGAAGCCTGGTTTTCAACAAGTAATTTTACCGAAGAAAGTATTTGGGCCGAATACGAAGAAGCTATACCGTGAAACTCGGCAATTTTGAAAAGCTGTGTGAGCGAATAGCCCAGGCAAGCCCTTGGGGGCATACCACCCGGAATAACAATAGCATCATAACCATTTTCTTTTGCGAGCTCCAGCAATTTACCCCCCGATGTAACACATACTATATGCGCCTTACACTTTTTTGCTGCTGCAAACGATTCAAGTGTTTCTTCAGTATTACCCGAATACGATGAACAAATAACAAGGGTGTTTTCATTTACATAGGCAGGAAGGGTATAGCTTTTCATTACCTCGATAGGTACGGTAGCTTCATGCAATACGGTTTCTTTTAAAATGGTGCCGCCAATACCCGAGCCGCCAAGCCCACAGATAACTAATTTATTAATTGCGTTCTTGGATTTAGAAAGCCTGGCATTCTGAGCAATAGCTACTGCCTCTTCTAACTGCTTGGGAAAACCATTTATTAAGTCGTTCATCATAGGTATTGATGTATAAAGGCTTACAAAGTTAAAAATCTTGGCAGAATGGACAATTTGACCTTTAACTAAAGCTTATGAAACGATTTTTTAATGATTTTATAGAAACAGCCGGGTTAATTCCCGAAAATCATTTTTTGGGTGTAAACGGAATCTTTGCCCGTGATACGCAGTATATAGATACCTGTATTAACTGTAGGATTTAGGGTATAGTTATTTAATCCAGGAGAAGTAGTAACGTTTTTAGAATATACGGCCTGCCCTAATGTATTATATAAAGTAAGGGTATAAGGCCCGCTCTCCACCGAATTAATTTCAACTTTAACAGAATTGTTATAGGCAAATGAACTTATTGCATTCTCATTTTGGCATGGAATATAGGCGACGGTACTTAAATGTGTTGTTTTACCATCCAAATCAGTTTGAGAAATACGGTAATATGACGTGCCTGTTAACGGACTCTCATCTACCGCAGAATAACTATGTGGAGTAGTGCTGCTACCTGCTCCTTTTACTTCGGTTACGGTTTCATAATGAACCCCGTCCTGTGTTCTTTCAATAGTAAAGTGATCATTATTAATTTCAGTAGCCGTGTTCCACTGAAGTAAGGCCAGGTAATTAGTACAATCGGCAGTAAATGAGGTTAACTGAATAGGTAATGTATTTGTGCCATGTTTAGAACCCCAGGTAATAGGGCTATAGTCAATAAACTCAATTGAAGATTCAGCGCTTACAGATGCTCCAATTGCACCAGCACTTAAATCAGGCCCCATATCTTCCCATAATCCGGTTACACCAACATCATCGTGCGCTACACATAGATCGGTAAGGTCCGATATCTGGCTTTGGGTAGGGTTATTTGAAGTAAGTGTTACAAAACATTGTTCGGTAGGTGAATTGGAAGACATAAGTGTTAATGTCCAATATTCAACACCGCTGGTATGGTCAATGCCTTCACAGGCATTCTCGCCGGGATGTGTAAGACAACCGGCATTACCATTACCATCCATAGAACCTGAACTGGTATTATTCGGAGAAGCCGATAAAGAATATTGACATTTGAATTCGGTAGCAGCCACGCCGTTGTCTATTGTACCACTTGAACCCTGGATGCCTAATTGAGAATAGGTGCCATTATTACCCACCGGAAAAATAACTGCATTTGGCCCAAAAATTGCTATTGGTCCATCAATATAAGAGGAAGAATTGCCTGCACTGGTTGTAGCTGTAATAGCAGCGGTGCCAATTGTTAACAGGTGGGCAGCAGTAGTGCCAACTACACCGGCCTGCAGTAAAAGGTTGGTAGTTACCGTAACAGGTGTATTAAGTGTTACAGCAAGCGGGTAAGGAGATGTTGTACAAGCAGTGGTATTGTTTATTACTAAATTATTGAATGTATTAGTTGCTATTGTTCCTCCTATAGTCTGGTTCGTACTGCCAAGGAAACTTGTCTGGCCTGTAGTGGTAAATGTTCCACCGGTATTTAAAGTCCAGTTGCCTGAAACATTAACATTACCTCCATTATCATTCAGTGTGCCTGTACCACCAATAGTAATATTACCTGCAGTAAGAATGCCTGTACCAGCATTTAGTAATATGCTTCCTGCAGAAATAGTAGTATTGCCGGGCACAGTAAGGTTAGCATTTAATGTAGTAGTACCGGTGCTTATGTAGCTAAGTGCTGTGGTTACTGTCATCCCTCCGGCAATCGATGAAAGTGTTGTGGTATTTGTAGTAGTGCTGCTGCCCACGGTAAGGCTATCTGCAATGATAATGCCAGCGCCCCCTTGCGAAAGGTCAAACGGAGAAGAACCAGCCACATTAAGGTTGTAATAGTTTGCAGTTGCTAATGTAGCAGTTCCTGCATTATCAATTATTTCAACAAGGCCATTGGTAAGGATGTATGCACCTGTAAGTTCAGGATATGTTCCTGTAGCGCTTCTTTTTAATTGCAATCCTGCTTCAGGTGATGCATTGCCGTTCATAGTTAGGCTCGCTCCTGCACCAAAATCAGTCATGGTAAACGTTCCTTCATTCAATATGGCCGAGCCATTAATGGTTACTGCAGTAGCAACCTGTATGTTGGCAGCCAGTGATTTAATTCCAGCGTTTGAAGCAGTAAGTTGGTCATATGCTGCACAACTGCAATTTGTATTAGAACCTGTTGGTGTTGCAATAGTTTGATTTGATGCCCCATTATACTGAACTACGTTTGAGCAGGTACAAGTTGATGGGTCTAAACTACCTGCAGTTGAAAACGGAACATTGCTTCCATCAATTACAAGCGTTGAACTGGTTTCCTGCTGCCATACTGAGCCTGCCACTGAACCATCAAGGCTATTGGTAGCATTGCTTAAAGTAATATTTCCGTTATTCAGAACTGTTATGGCTCCTGTAATTAGAAACTCAGGTGCAATGTTCATATTAGCTGTAACAGGAATAGTAAAGGAAGTTATAATATTTTTAATTTGGAAAGTTCCACTACCCGTCATTGAGCCTGTACCATCTAACACTACTGTGGTGCCACTTAAAGTTGTGGTACCTGTTCCAATAGCCAGCGTGCCGTTATTAGTTAAGTTACCTGTTAGTACCGATGATACACCTGTTCCGGTAGTGAGAATAGCAGGGCTATTTATAGTTGTATTGCCTGTTTCAGTTAATGTATTTGCACCACTGACAGAAGTATTACCGCTTATAGTCATATTACCACCTGATGTAAGTGCACCATTAACAGCAAGTGTAGCGTTTGCTCCAACCGTCAATGCCCCGCCTGAAGTAAGCCCATTCGTGGCGTTTGCCCCTGTGCCAAGTAATGTAACTGCGCCGGTTGCACTAACGGTTGAAGTAGTGCTGATAAACGCGGAAGCGCCAAGGGTGGTAGAAATTAATCCATTAACTGTAAGGCTATTTGCGCCTGTAACTTCACCTTGTGAAATTTGCAGGTTGCCTGCAGTAGCGGCAGCGCTAAGTGTAACTACGTTGCCATTTTGTATTATATAATTACCGGTGGTAACCGGAGCAGCTACACAAGGGCATGCCACAGCACCTGCAGTGGTTGACCATTCAGTTGTACTGTTCCATGTACCAGTGGTAACAGAATAATAGGTAGATGATTGTATAGGAGTTTCAAGATTTTTTGTACCACAGACATATACGTTTGCTATTCCCTGGTGTGCAGCAGTAACTGATGCGCCTACTACGAGGCCTGAACGGCTTAATATTGGTGCGGCCACTGTTCCGGCATTTGCAACATTGGCTGCAGTAACACCTGCTGCATAACCATTTACTGAACTTGTATATGTTTCAAGAGAATAGTCGTTTATTGTACTTCCGGCAGGAATAGCAAAACTACCGAATGTAGAAAGTACTGTAAAAGTACCGCCTAATCCGGCACTTCCATCGGTGGTAACCGTAGTGTTTTGTTGTGAAATATCAAGAATAGCATTTCCCAGGTTATCAGTATATGAAGCTGCAGTAACTAGTTCAAGAATGGAAGGATCGTTATGAATTACTGATATAAGCCCAGCCGAAGTTGGGTTTACCGCTGAAACACAGGTGAACTTCCTGGTTGTCCCCTGAATTCCAACTGGGAAAGTGCCATAGTTATTGCCGGCGAGGGTAATTGCTGTAGCAGATGGCCACCACCTTGCAAGCGTTCCTCCATAAACGGTACCTGAAGTATAGGTGAGTGTGGTTACAGAATTTGATGCATTTCCTACCTGTAAAGTATAAGAATTGGCATTAATGTCACCGGTAGTCATGGTTAATGCATTAGTAACTAATACATTATTACCTAATTGAAGAACATCGGCAGCAGCTCCCAAATTGGTTGTCAGGTTATAAAATGTTTCAGTACCACTCAAGGTTAGAATTTGCGGAGTATAGTTCGCTCTGTATGATACGCCTACGCTACCATTTGCAAATGTTCCATTATCGGTCCAGTTACCTTTAACTGTTATGGTAGCACCGGCTCCGCTTAACGTTACAGTCTTTCCGCTATTAATTATTAGGTTACCAAAAGTAAGTGGTGAAGCCGCGGCAGAAGTAACTGTTGAATTTCCGGTAAATGTCTCGGTACTGGAGCCAGCACTTGAAGTAGTGCTGAAAAATGATATACCGGGTGTTTGTGTTGCCGAACAATTAAGGTTTCCTCCGAAATTTATTGAAGCTGCAGCTGTGCACGAAAATACCGAGTGTGCCCCGGAAATATTATAATCTGAACTGAAATTAATTGTACCAGAAGTTACTGAAATAAGCCCGCTTGTATGATTTACGGCATTGGTAAAATTAAGCACACCGGTAGTAAGGGTTATTTTCTGGCATAAATCGTTTGTGCAGCCAGCAGTAAAAGAAGCGGTGTTAACAGTTACAGTTCCTGTAGTAACCGTTAATTCTGCAATATCAGTACCTGTATTATTATTGGTTACAAAGGCCAATGTTCCGTTAATTGTTGCAGTTCCTGTTCCAACACTCCAATTATTTATTACAGCAGCAGTGGGCTGATTAATTGTAGCAGAAGAAGTAACGGTAAATGTGCTTCCGGCATTTTGAGTAATGGTGGTTTTTGCGGTTCCTCCAAGCACCGTAAAATTATTTGAAACTGTTAGTCCAACACTGGCAGCCAATGTAAGGCTTGTTGCAGTGACAGCAGTATTTATATTCAGGTTATTGGTAACAATATAATTGCCCGATGTAGGTAAGTTAAGAGTTATGGTTGCTCCATCTGCAATATTTAAATTTTCCGGGAATGTAGTACCTTTAGTACCTCCAAGGGTTTTTGCAGCACCGGTAAAAGTAACGTCAGAAGTTGCGCCGGTAATACAAGCTGCAACGCCACTGTTATTTGTCCAGTTACCTGCAACCGAAATAGATGATGCAAGGGCCACCACAACAGTATTACTTATTATAACATTGCCGAAGGTCATACTGGCTGCTGGTGGAGTAAGAGTAGGTGAGGTAGTGAAATTTCCTGTAAAGGTGGAGGTAGACGTTGCAAAGAAAGTAGCTGTTGCGCCTGCTGCACAAGTTACATTTCCACCAAAATTTATGACGCTTGCTTTGGTGCTGCAATTAAATGTTCCGTTATCAGTATAGCTTCTGGCAAAGGTAATGGTGCCTGCAGTTGTAATATTTTCAATTGTTCCGGTAGCATTTGTGGTAACAGGGCCGTCGAAAATCAAGGTGCCTTTAATAACTTCAATTATTCCTGAATGTGTAAAGCCTGCGGTATTAGCATAAGTGCACGTTCCGCTGCTTGTAACCGAAACCGTTGCCGTTGAAGATGCCTGGGCAAAAGTACTGGTAGAACTAAAATTTATAGTTCCTCCGGCTCCTGTGCAGGTAATGGTTCCGGCGCCTGCAGATTGAGATACTGAACAAGTACCATTAAAGTTTAAAGCACCCTTGCTGCAGGAAATGGTACCTGCTGCCGACTGAGTAACCGTTGTACCTGTGGCAAAGTTAATGGTACCGCTCGAAGTGCTTGATATAGTAGAGGCAGCTGATTGTGTTACATTACCATTGAAGTTTATGGTTCCGGTAGCACTTGCGCTTGTATTGGTAATTGTACCGGCCGATTGATTAACTATTCCGTTAAAAGTTATTGAGCCGGTATTTGATAAACTGATGGTTGCCGCAGCTGACATGGTTGTAGTTGTGCCGCTCGCATTAAGTATTGCACTGCCGGTTGAAACTGTTACGCCAATTGCAGTGGTTTCATTTAAGAAGCCGTTAATTACTAAAATTCCAGTTCCAACTGTTATTGTACCGGCTGTTGTTCCATATACTTGCCCTGAAGTACCGGCACCAACAGTAAGTTGATTTCCTGCAGCACTGAATGTAATTTTCCCGGTGGCATTAGTAAATTCTATACTACCGCATACTGCGCTTACTATATTAATTTTTACAGTAAATGCAGGTATAATTACAATATCATTAGTAGAACCATCCTGGCCTGGGTATGTTTCTGCACCAACTGTTGTCCACGTACCTGCAGCGTTCCAATTGGCTGAAGCTTTAGCTGTAAATGTTTGTCCATTTCCAAAAGCAATAGTGCTTATCCCGGAAAATAGTATGAGCAAACTCCAGATAAGGAATAGCTTATTTTTAATATTTATGTATGCACCTGTAGTTATAAGCATGTAATTTTAAAATCCTGTACTTTTAAAACTCTTTAAATTGCAGTTAACCGTGTAACGGCAAAAATCCCCAATCTAATTTTTTTGAATCCCCATTCAAATAAAATCCCCAATCTCAATATCGCTATTAGTGCAAATATACGGCGGAAACACTACATAGTTACACTATGGGTGCACATTTATGCAATTCTTGATATATATCAAGTTTCTTGAAAAGAAGGGCCCTGCAGGATTATTCTCCTATATCGAATTTAATGCCCTGTGCAAGGGGTAAATTGGTACTGAAATTCAGTGTGTTAGTCTGCCTGCGCATATAATTCTTCCATGCATCAGAGCCTGATTCCCTTCCGCCACCTGTTTCTTTCTCACCTCCAAATGCTCCTCCAATTTCCGCTCCCGATGTGCCAATGTTAACATTGGCAATGCCACAATCTGAACCGGCATGTGAAAGAAATTTTTCAGTTTCTAAAATATTATTGGAGAATATGGATGAAGATAAACCTTGTGGAACACCATTTTGTAAAGCAATAGCCTCATCAATGGTTTTGTATTTAATAAGGTATAAAATAGGCGCAAATGTTTCGTGCTGTACTATCGGGTACTCGTTCTTAACCTCAGCAATGGTAGGTACTACATAGCATCCAGAAGCATACTCAGCACCATCCAGTACTTGTCCGCCATAAATAATTTTTCCTCCTTGTTCCTTAATTTTACCAATAGCATCGCTATAATTTTTCACCGCATCTTTATCAATTAGCGGGCCCATTAAAACGCCCTCTTCAAGCGGATTGCCAATGCGTATTTGTTTGTAAGCTTTTTCCAACGATGCTTTCAGGTTATCGTAAATACTTTCATGAATAATCAAGCGGCGTGTGGTAGTGCAACGCTGCCCGGCAGTACCAATGGCACCAAAAAGCACACCGGTAATTGCTATTTTTAAATTAGCATCGGGTGTAAGTATAATGGCGTTGTTTCCTCCCAACTCTAATAAAGAGCGGCCTAAACGTTCGCCAACTGCAACTGCTACTTTTTTACCCATACGGGTAGAACCGGTAGCTGAAATAAGCGGAACACGTGTATCTTTCGATAACAATTCGCCAATTTTATAGTCACCAATAATTAAGCAGCTAACTCCTTCCGGTACATTATTTTTCTTTAACACAGGAGCAATAATATGTTGGCATGCTACTGCGGTAAGCGGAGTTTTCTCCGATGGCTTCCAGATACAAACATCACCACAAACCATTGCCAGCATGGCATTCCACGACCATACGGCGACCGGGAAATTAAATGCACTTATAATTCCCACAGGTCCAAGTGGATGGTATTGTTCATACATGCGGTGCAATGGCCTTTCTGAATGCATAGTTAAACCATAAAGCTGGCGCGAAAGCCCAACAGCAAAATCGCAGATGTCGATCATTTCCTGTACTTCACCCAGTCCTTCCTGGTAACTTTTACCCATCTCATATGATACCAGTTTACCCAACGGTTCTTTAAATTTTCTCAGGGCATCACCAACCTGGCGTACTATTTCGCCACGTCTTGGTGCAGGCCACATCCTCCATTCAGGAAAAGCCGTGCAAGCCGTTTTCATTACTGCTTCATAGTCTGCAGCAGTTGCCTGTTTTACTTTACCAATAAGTGCACCATCGCAGGGAGAGTATGATTCTAACACATCACCTGAAGTCTTGATCCAATTTTCGCCGGTTGCAGCTCCATTGAGTGTTCCGGTAATTCCAAGTTCATCCAATATTTTTACAATTCCGTGGGTGTCTTTCATTTCTGCTGTTTTCATTGTGTTTTGTTTAGGGGGATTATCAGTTTTGTTTTGAAGATCCTTTTTTCTGTTGTACTGCCAGTTTATCTTTGTTCAGGCCGTCAACATAATTTTTTAATACCAGTCTGCCTGCCAGGCTAAAATATTTTTCTCCTATTACCTTGGGGTCATTTTCACTGTATGGGAAATAAACAGTAACAATACCCTTGCTGATGTAATGCCCCGAGTTATCAATTACCGAATAATGAACAGTTACTTCCCGCCTGTATGTTTCGTCAGATAAATTGGTAGCATTATTATCTACATTTTTTATATCAAGTTCATTTATAAAAACATAGGTATCGGTATGATATTGTGCGCTAAGGTCCGCCAAAAGTTTTGGATTCAGTATAGAAATATTCATAAAGCGTTTGCTGTAATCAACCGGAACTTCTAATTGCCCGTTTTTTATGTACTGGCCTTTAGCAGTTGACTTGTCCTTGCTTCCGGCATCGGGTGTAGTGCCCGGAACAATATCATAACTATAACTTGTAGAACCATAAATATATGCCAGTGTTGAGTCAGACCGTTGCCTTCCATCGAGCAGTGATATTGTTACGCAACTTCTGCGCAATGCCCCAAACATGGCTAAATCCATTTCCTTGCGTAGTTCTTGTGTAATGGCAGTATAGGTGAGATGCGTTTTTGCATTTACTTCCTTACCTATTTCCGACATAAGCATTTTTGATTCGAAAGGTACCAGCAGAATTTTATGGGTCATTACTGTGTCCTTTCTTCCGCCCAAAAGCCTGTTCAAAGCCGTATCAGTACTTGACTGACTCGTTCCGCGCGAGTTTAGCTGCTGTGCAGAAACGGCAAATGATACGAAGATCAATCCGGTAAAAAACAGTTTATGCCAAACAAATTTCTTTATCATTTTTGAAAAGCCTTAAATATGTCGTTGCCATTAGCAAATAATAGCAGGGAAAGAAGCAATATCATTCCTACCCATTGGGCATATTCTAAAAACTTATCGCTTGGCTTACGCCCTGTAATCATTTCATAAAGCAGGAATAATACATGCCCGCCATCTAATGCAGGTATGGGCAAAATATTTAAAAATGCAAGCATAATAGATAAGAAACCCGTAAGTAGCCAGAAATGCTGCCAGTCCCAAATGCTGCCATAAGCTTTAAATATGGTTGCAAATCCGCCTACTTGTTTGCTTGC
>Ga0206875_1020_pt1 | contig 52507 bp, 50 predicted proteins | sample Alteio_BWOrgCont_9_FD_152616 | JGI IMG/M metagenome (GOLD analysis project Ga0206875, IMG submission 152616) | Enriched cells from forest soil in Barre Woods Harvard Forest LTER site, Petersham, Massachusetts, United States -... | ecosystem: Environmental > Terrestrial > Soil > Temperate forest > O... | reverse complement strand
TTAAACCTTTTTTGATTCTTATTACTATCTTGTTGCGATTGTTCTTGAACATTAGATTGAGCGTCATTCATATCTAACAATCTAGAATCTAATTGCCGAATTAATCTTATCCATATTACTTATAGTAAAAATTTGCACTTTGTAATCTTGGCATTTAGCAAGAATAGAGGTTATAAGAATACAAGTAAATAAGATTATCTTTTTCATAATGCTAAATAGTTTCTATTAGATATGTCAATTAATACATTAAAACGTATTCTTGCCCACAGTAATGATTACAGAATGACCTGAATTTTTCGCATACTGTAATGCATAAAAGTGAATTTGAGTACTAGTAAAATTTCAATGGTCAAGCTTGTATGTATCAGAAATTAATACCAAGCCTGTAGATTTCGAGGAATTAATTTCTACAATTATAGGAAAATAATTCAATACGAAGATGAACCTATCATTATTTATTTCAAAACAGCTAGAAAATGCGTCGAATTGAATAAGAAATTTGAAATAATAAAGGCACTTAGCTAAAAAATTACTTCTTAAGAGAGCATTCCTAGTAACGAAATATCGCAAAGTTCAGGATTACTTCATAACTGCTTTCAGGCAATCCAGATAATTGTGTTCTTTGTCGTACACTCTAATAAAATAAACTCCTGTAGCAAATCCTTTGCAATTTAATTGGTATTGTATTCCATTGCATTCAGTCGAGTTTATTTTCCTTCCCGCCATATCAAATATTTCAAGGTAATGAATACCTGATTCAGTAAATGATATAATCGCCATACCATTAAATGGATTAGGATAAATTCTAATCTCCTTTATGGTTTGGCTAATTGCACTTATATTAGTAACACTTCCTTTCTTCAACATAAGTAAACTTCCATACGGATAAATACCTGATGCATTGGTAAAGTTGAACAATACAGTATCTTTTTTTGTAACCGTATTATAGCTGAACAATAATCCATTTCCTGCATTGCCATTTGATGTCATACCATATAACGTGTTATTGGGGCCTAAAATCAGGTCGCCATAAGGCCATGTACCATTGAAACTATTAAAGTTGACCAGGGTAGTGTCTTTCCCGGTCACCGGATTATACCTGAAAATTGTTCCTTCACTACTGCTGCCTCCCTGATAAGTCATGCCATAAAGCATACCATCGGCTGTATCATAAAGCAGGCTGCCGTATGGGTTTTTTCCGTCATTTATTTGTGATCCAAAAGTATATACCAAACTATCTTTATTGGTTACAGGGTTAAATGATAAAATAGTGCCGTCATTAGCAAGTCCTCCTGCATAGGTTAAGGCATACATCAAGTGATTCTTTGGGTTAAGAGTTAAACCTCCCTCGTATGGTGTTTTACCCACAGTGGAGCTTAAACTAAGGTAGATGCTGTCTTTACCTGTTATAGGATTATAACTGAAAATAGTACCATTACTTCCCGCTCCTCCTCCAGTGGTCATTCCATAAAGCAAATTATTATATGCTGTGAAATCTACGCCTGCAGGATAGCCTCCTTTTGTGCCATCAAAATTAATTACTATACTGTCCTTCCCTGTAATAGTATTAAAACCAAAGACATAGCCATAACCATATTTTCCACCATTCGGGTTCATTCCATAAAGCCAGTTATTATAAAGTAACAGGCTGCCATAACCGGGACCTTGTCCGGCTGCTTTACTAAAACTGAAATACACACTGTCTTTACCCTTTACAGGGTCAAAACTGAATAATACTCCAGTATTATTTGTTCCCCCCTGAGATGTAACGCCGTAGAGCAGGCCGTTATTGGGATCAAACGTCAGGCTTCCATCTGGCCAGATGCCTGAAGTGCTGTCAAAGTTAAAAACAGCAGTGCATGTCTTTGCAGTTATATCATAGGTGAAAATAGTACCGAGGTTATGGCTACCATTTTGGGTTGTCATACCATACAACACATAGCTCTGGGCTTTACATAAAGAGAAGCAACTAAAAAATATAGCGAACAGGATAATAGTCTTTTTCATTGGGGTGAATTTAGATGAGTAAATGTATAATATCTCATTGCTTTATAAACTTAACTACCTCTGTTTCTTTTTCAGTTACTACCTTAACAAAATAAATACCCGGCGCCAGACTACTTACATTTATAGGCACGGCTTTACTGTTACTTATCGTCATGTGGGTACTTATTAGTTCTTTTCCCGTAATGTCTATCACTCTGACTTCTGCTGATATACCTGTTTTGCTGAATATAATATTCAATTCAGTCATAGCTGGGTTAGGGTAAACTGATATATTGTTACCTGTGCTTATATTATTCACAGACGTATAGGTTTTCTTTAATTCCAATAAATTAGCCCATTGAGGATTTGTTCCGGTAGCTTTTGTAAATTTAAGAAGAGTTGTAAGTGTACCGGAAGTGGTACACTGAAACAAAGTTCCGTATCCAACAGGACCACCTTGCTCCGTCATTCCGTATAGATTTCCGTCAGATGCCTGTATAAGGCTGCCATATGGATATGCTCCATCGGTATTATTGAAATTAACCAGCGTAGTAATAGTTCCGGATGTAGTACATTTAAAGACAGTGCCATAACCAAATGTACCGCCCTTGTATGTCATTCCATAAAGGTTACTGTCTTTTCCCTGTATAAGGCTTCCAAAAGGATATTCACCATTGGTTCCATTAAAATTCACAAGGACTTTATAAACTCCGTATGGTTTATATTGAAATATTGTACCTAAACTAGACGTGCCGCCGCCATAAGTCATTCCATAAAACTTTCCATCGATTGCCTGTATGAGACTGCCCTCAGGTGCTTCTCCGCTATTGTAATTAATAAGAGTAGTCATACTTCCCGAAGGAGTACATTGAAACAGTGTGCCATTATTGGAAGTGCCTCCGTACCAGGTCATACCATAAAAGTTGCCATCTGTAGCTTGTATAAGATTGGCGGTTGGCAATGCAGTATTCCCGTTAAAGTTAACGAGTGTGGTCAATACTCCTGTTGTGGAACATTTAAAAATAGTTCCATCATTTGATGCCCCTTCTTCATAGGTCATTCCATATAAATAGCCATCAGACGCTTGTAGAAGACTACCATATGGATGTGCTCCGTTCAATCCATTAAAACTGGCAATGGTCTTAATTATACCGTTTGTTGTATTATATTGAAATACAGTACCCTCACTCCCAGTACCTCCAGCATATGTCATACCATACAGGTTGCCATCAGTCGCCTGTATTACACTTGCATAAGGGGTGGAACCTATATTAGTTACTCCCATATAATATATTGTGGAATAGGTTCCTGTTGTGGTGCATGAAAATATAGTGCCCAAGCCCGTCCTGTCGCTTTGGTATGATAGTCCATATAGGTTACCGTCCGTACCCTGTATCAAGCTTCCCTGCGGGTATCTTGCCCCAGTTTTGCTGAAAGCTACAACATTGGTAAATGTACCAGAAGTTGTGCACTTAAACACTGTACCATTACCTAATGAACCTCCCATATATGTCATCCCGTATAAATTACCATCGGTACCTTGTATAAGACTACCATAAGGATTTTCAAGGAGACTGAAATTGGTAAGTATTGTATATGTTGCAGTTGAAATTTTATATTTAAACACTACGCCATCGCTGCCTGTACCTCCACGAGAGGTCATTCCGTAAAGATTACTGTCGTTGGCCTGTATAAGACTTCCATAAGGATTTTGTCCATTTGTGCCATTAAAATTGACAAGGGTAGTAATGGTTCCGGCTTTGGTACATTTAAAAATAATACCATCCCCCGCTGTGCCGCCATTGTATGTCATGCCATACAGATTACTATCCTTGCCTTGTATAAGGCTGCCACTTGGGTTAGCACCATTGACACCGCTGAAGCTAAGAATTGTTGTGACTATTCCGGAAGAAATATTATACTTGAATATAGTACCCTTATTATATGTTTTTCCATTAGTCATTCCATAAAGATTACTATCCTGCGCCTGTATCAGGCTTCCGTATGGATATTCATTATTACTGAAATTAATGAGCGTAGTAAGTTTTCCGGAAGAAATGCTGTATTTAAATATGGTTCCGTTATTTGATGAACCGCCCATGCTTGTCATGCCATAGAGATTGCCATCTATAGCCTGCATAAGGCTACCGTATGGGTTTGCACCGTTAGTATCATTGAAGTTTACGAGTATGGTGACAGCCCCTGTTGAGGGATTGTATTCAATAAGTGTGCCTGCATTTGCCGTTCCTCCATTGCATGTCATGCCATACATATTTCCATCCTTTGCCTGCAAAAGATTCCCATACCGGGGATATTCGGTACCCAATGGAAACTGGTAAAAAAGACTATCATGCCCAGATGGAACATCATAACCAAATAAAACACCTCCGGCACTGTCGCCGCCTAACTCTGTCATGCCAACCAGTGTTTGGGCATTTGTACCTGCAAATGGCAAGAAGGTCATGAATAAAAGAAGTACGGTGGAATAGATTCCCTTTACACTATTTAGTAAAGTAAGAAATGTAATTTTCTTCATTTGAATGAATTTAGATAGGCAAATGTAGTACATACATGAGCTATTTGGTAATTAAAAAAAGTTACCTTATTTTACACTTAAAGCAATAACCAAAACTGAATATCCAAAATCCACTATGAGGCAAATCCATGATACATCACATGTAAAAATAAGAAGCCCCGCTTTGTGCGGGGCTTCTTCGTCTCTGAAGTGTAATACTTACTTAACCGCTTTGGTTAATAAAGTACCTACTTTGAATTTAGAACCTTCTTAGCAGCAATCTTTAATTCACTTTCACTAATTTCTTGTCCAATATTCCATCTTTAGTTTTTATCTGTAATAAATAAACCCCTGAAGGCATAGCACTTGTATTAATCGTGTTGAGGCCCTTATCCATTTGCCATGAACCTATAGCCTGCCCCATTACATTAAACATAGTAGCGATAACGGGTCCACTTATACTTATGTCCACATTTACGCTTTGAGAGAATGGATCAGGATAAAGCTTTATCTGCTCATCAAGGCCATTTACTTCATTAATACCGGTACATGAATTCACTATAACTTTAATGGAATGAATATTAGTACAGCTATTTGAATCAGAATATGTATAGGTGATGGTATGTGTGCCAATCCCAGCATTCTTAGGGTCGAAATTGTTACCCGTTACTCCGGTACCGCTATACGTACCACCCGCAGGAGTACCTGTAAGCGCATTGATTGTCCAATTGACACAGGCAGTATCTTTTGCTATGCTAAGTGAAACAGAAGGCAGAGGATTAACAGCAACAGTGGTAGTTGCAGTATCGGTACCACACGCATTGGAAGCCACCACTGTATAAGTAGTAACAGAAACAGGAGCAACATTGATGGAACTTACTGTGGAGCCATTATTCCATTTATAAGAGTCACCTCCTGTGGCAGTAAGGGCAACCGTATCACCGTGGCAAATCTTTTGAGAAGGAGTAAGAGTAATAATCGGAGTATTATTTTGTATGATGACGGTAACGGTAGTATCATTTGTACATCCGTTGACATCGGTAGTAGTAACGGTATAAGTAGTAGTAAGGGTAGGGCAAACATTAACACTTATACTTGTTGCCCCTGTATTCCAGGTGTAGGTATAAGGCATAGTTCCTCCTTTAGAAACCTCGCTAATGGTTGTACAACTTCCTGTACATAATGGAGAACTGGTTGCTGTAGCAATAACCTTAATCGTAGTTGGCTGAGTTACAACGACGGTATCTTTTGCAATACATCCGTTTGAATCGGTAACAGTAATAATATAAGTGCCTTTAACTAAGCTTGTGGCATTATTGCTTGTCTGCCCATCGTTCCAGGAATAAGTATAAGGCTTAGTGCCGCCTAAAGCAGTAGTTGGTATGCTGCCATTACTGCCTCCGTAACATAATTCATTAACTACAAAGCCGGTGCTTATGGTTAATTTTGGTGGTTGAGAAATAGATACTGTAGCTGTTGTAACACAAGTCCCTAAGCCTGTACCTGTTATAGTATACGTACCTATACATAAAGCGGATATGGCTGAGGTAGTGGCTGTATTAGACCATGTATAAGTAAATGGGCCTGTACCTGTTAAAGTGGCAGTTGCTTTACCGTTACAATTACCGTTACAAGACTCATTTACAGAATTAATGGTTGCGCCCATAGTATTGACATTTACAGCAAGTGTTTGTATTGTGCTGCTGCCACAGGCATTGTTAGCTATAACCGAAATGGCGCCTCCGGTCGCTCCAACTGTTGCAATTATGCTATCCGTAGTGCTTGTGCCGCTCCATCCTGCGGGTAATGACCAGGTATATTTATTTGCTCCTGCTACCGGAACTATTTTGTATGTTGTTTTAGTTCCATTACATGCTGTCGCAGCGCCAATTATGGAGCCGGGTTTAGCGGGTGCAACCGCACAGCCAATAAATTCAGCCACAAAAGCATTACCATTTGTAGCATCACCCGTTACCTGGTAACTCCCTATTGTGGCAATCGCGGCTGTACTAAAAGCTACTCCGGTAATGTAAATATTGTCGTTTGTATCTAACACAAGGCCTGTACCATAATCTTGTCCTGTTCCTCCGTAATAGGTACCCCAAAGCAGGGAAGAGCCTGTGGGGCTGAGCTTAGCAACAAAAGCATCATTGGCTCCGCCATAGGTTGTCTGGTATGCCCCTGCTATAGCAACAGCTGAGGCACTGGCGGTAAGCCCTGTAAAATAAACATTATTGTCGGCATCAAGGGCAATACCACCACCAGACTCAGCACCAGTACCTCCGTAATAGGTACCCCAAAACAAGGCGGTACCAGTAGGGCTAAACTTAGCCACAAAAGCATCTCCATTTGCAGCGTCACCGGTTGTCTGGTAAGCCCCTGAAGTTGCAATAGCTGAAGTACTTTGGGTGAATCCGGTAATATATACATTCTCGTTTGCATCTAAAGCAATGCCCTGTCCTGCATCATTATTTGCTCCTCCGTAGTAAGTACCCCAAAGAAGAGAAGAGCCTGCAGAATTGAATTTAGCAACAAAAGCATCGCGGTTACCACCATAAATTGTCTGGTGTGTCCCTGAGGTAGCAATACCAGATGTGCTATTGGTATACCCGGTTATGTATACATTATTGCTTGTGTCAAGTACAATGCCATAGCCCGCATCTTGTCCCGTTCCGCCATAATAAGTACCCCAAAGCAAGGCGGTACCTGTAGAATTAAATTTAGCCACATAAGCAATCCAGTTTGAGCAACAGCCGACATAATTTGTAAGGAAAGTACCAGTAGTCGCTATGCCTGAGGTACTGGATGTATACCCTGTAATGTACACATTACTATTTGCATCCAGAGTAATAGCGGTACTAATAGCGCCATTCGTTCCTCCATAATAGGTACCCCAAAGCAAGGTGGTACCTGTAGAGTTAAACTTAGCTACAAAAACATCATTGCCGCCTACATTGCTTGTCTGGTAAGCGCCTCCTGTTACCATACCCGATGTACTGTTCGTGTATCCTGTTATATACACATTATCACTTGTATCAACTTTAATACCCTGTCCATAGTCATTTCCAGGGCCACCATAATAAGTAGCCCAAAGCAAGGAAGACCCTGTAGGGTTGAACTTGGCAACAAATGCATCATTGTTGCCTGCCTGAGTCGTTTGCCATGCTCCTGCAGTTGCAACGGTTGAGGTGCTACTCGTGTATCCCGTAATATATGTATTATTAGTTGCATCAATGGCAATCGCATCACCAAAGTCATTTCCGGTTCCTCCAAAGTAAGTACCCCAAACTAAATTAGGTACCGGGTCTATTACCAAAGTATTTGAGGTGTTATAATTTCCGTTTACTACAAATGTAAACTCGTTTTCGTTGGTGGTTTTATAGCTTACGGTTACTTGCTGTTTATTTTCCTGTAGATAACTGAGCGGAATATTTTCACTTACGCTTCCATTGGATGTAGGTATTAAAATCTCACCATCCTGTAATTTTATTCCTTCAACCCCTTTGTATTGCAGTTTTATTTGTGTGTAATCTCCGCCAGGGTGAACAATAAAATTGTATTTAATTCCTTTTTTTTCATCGCCAATAAACTGTAAATCGATATTAGGATAAATGTTCTGATAAGTGACTTGCCGGTAAGAATGCACATTAGATATTCCTCCTTTGGGGGTACCTGCTGTTATATAATTATAATAGGCTTCTGATGCCTGTGCAGTTATAATAGTTGGGGTTGGATTTGCACCTTTTAAATTCACATCGATACGGTGGAAATGATATGTTATATCTTCATCTGGCATTTTAAATCTGCCCTCTATTTGCGACTCGCCCTCTTTTTTTTGTCTTGGTTTTCGTTCAAAGGTATAGGTATCATACGAAAAGCCATTCGCTCTTAACTGAACATTTAATCCGTTACCAGTGTATAAATATTTTACAGCAGGATTAGGGTTATAATCCTGGTCAACAATCTGTCCTTTGTTTTCATAAAAACCGCTATGGCTAATATTAGCTGGCTTTTCTTTCGGGGAAGAGTTTGTGTTTTGGGCTTGAATAAGGGTGGTAAGTGCCAATGCACAAACAAGGGTAGTTAAATGTTTCATTTTTGGGGTAAGTAAAAAGAAGAACAGTAGTTATTAAGAATATACTTGTAACCAAAGATATGAAAAAGAATAGCGGAGGTCAAAATACTTTAATAACAGCCTATTTAAATTAAGACAAAGGTTTTCATATTTAGATGATATAAAAAAAAAGCCCCACATTATGCAGGGCTTCTTTGTCTCTGAAGCAGAATACTTACTTAACTGACTTAGCTAATGAAGCTCCAGCTTTAAATTTCGCAACCTTCTTGGCAGCAATCTTAATTGCTTTACCAGTCTGAGGATTCCTTCCATTACGTGCTGCACGTTTAGCAACTTTGAAAGTACCGAAACCGATTAATGCTACATGATGACCGGCTTTAAGAGCCTTGGTTGTTTGGTTTACAAATGCATCAAGGGCTTTGGTTGAATCAACTTTTGACAGTTTGGTTTCCTTTGCGATTGCTTCTACAAGTTCTGCTTTGTTCATTTTGATTTGGTTTAGAGATTAATACTGGTACGCAATGTAGGCTAAAGCCATTAAATAACCAATACCCTCCTGCTATTTAAACCATTTTCTTCACTTTATCTTTAAACTTTTTGGATGGCTTAAATGCAGGTATGTAATGGGCCGGCAATGATATTGCTGTATTCTTTGAAATATTCCTGGCAATCTTAGCTGCCCTTTTCTTGACAATAAAATTACCGAAGCCCCTCAATGAAACTGTTTCATTATTTGAAACGTGTTCTTTAACTGCAACCATAAATGCTTCGATAGTAGCTTCAACCACGGCTCTTTCAATACCGGTTTTCTTTGCAATTTCCTTGATTATTTCTGCCTTTATCATAATTGATTGTATTTTACTGTGATATACCAAAAGTAGAATATTATTTTATTTCCTCATGTTTTGGGCAATCAGTATACTTGACAATCTTATTATTATGATAGTAACAGGTATATCCGGCAACACTCATCTGAGTTTGTTTCTGGTATGCATCGTTAATTATTTTTGAATCGTCTCTGCTTATCCTCTTTAAAGAACAAAGGAAATTGGATTGTTGCCCCTCAGCGGTTTGCTTTATAATCTTGGTAGTGTTGGTTATTAAATGAATGCAAGTAATGTCCATAGGTATAATGCTTTAAGGAATATAAAGATATTTATTCCACCTTCCACCAGTTTGTTACAGAATCCAGTGAAAAGAAAGTATTGAAATTTCTCTTTTGCAATCTGAACATAGATTCAATCTGAGAGTTGATATTATCGGCAAACTTCTTATTGAAATTCAGTGCCAGGTTAAGATGTTCATTATAGATCGAAACAAATTTTTCCATGTTGCGCATAGAAAGTCCGGTCGATTGGTTGAAGTTTTCTTTCACCAGTTCAATGAGTCCATTCACTCCTTCTTTTGTATTCAGGTCTTCACTCTTAACAAGCTCCATGAACTTGGCCGTGAAGTCTATGGACAGGTCAATACGTTCGGTATGCGAATCAATAATAGAGTCAATGACGTCTTCCGAAAGTTTGAATCCCTTTCCAAATATAGCCTTGAATGCGCTGATAATAGAAGGATCTATTTCTTTTTCATACAATAACTTACTAATAGAATCGAAAGTTTTCTTATTGCTCTCTACCGCTGAATCAAAGTGCTTTGTATTTGATTCGATTAACGTCTTAATACTCTCTTTAGAGTTTTTAGAAACACTGTCGATGCTCTTTTTCAGTATTTCTGCTTGTTTGTTGATTGTGTCTTTCATGATTTGTTTGGGGTTTATTTAATTTATTCTTGTTTATTCTTATCATTGAGAATTCTGACAATAGTTATAATTACAATTACGAGCAAAAAGGCAATTGATACGACACCTACACCATAGTTAATAAGACCAAAAGCCCAGGCAATCCATATAATAACACATATTCCTGCAATGATGTACAGTAGATTCTTCATGGTTTTTATATTTAGAATTAAATTGAAAATTATCCACGTTATTAAGTTCATTATTCGGCAAAATGTAATTCGATTTCATGTTCTTTTTCAACATCACGTTTCTTTTTAGTGACAAAGAGGAGAAGCAAAGGCAAACACAACAGAAAAAATGCTCCTACTACAAGGAAAACATCATTATAGGTCAATACTATTCCCTGTTTAGTAACTGTTCCCTGGATTGCTGCAATCGCTTTTGTATGTGCAGTGGAGTATGAATCTCCTTTTGACATAAAAAGCTTTACAAAAGTATTCATACGTTCAATTGTTGCTTGCGAGTACATAGTTACGTGGTCCGATAACCTGCGAATATGAAACACAGAACGGACAGTTATGAAAGTAGTCATCACTGCAATCCCGACTGAACCGCCCAATTGCCTTAACATATTTGAAAATGCAGCTCCCTGAGGCATATCAATACTTTTAAGATCATATAAGGTTATTGTTGTCATAGGAACAAAAAGCAATCCCATACCGACCCCGCGTATTATTAAAGGCAAAAAGAAATCACCGGCGCCCGTGGATAATGTCATCCCGGAGAGCATCAATACAAATAAAATAAACATACTGAGCCCGATAGCAGCTAAAAGTACAGGGCGTATTTTTCCACTCTTCATTATTCTTCCCACCAGCGGCATGGCAATGGCTGTGGCGACACTCCCCGGTAAAAGCAACATGCCAGTTTGCTGCGCTGTATAGCCAAGCAGGTTCTGGCAAAAAACAGGAACAACGAATGCAGATGCATAAAGGCCAAACCCTTGCGCAAACCCAAAAAAAGACCCAACAGCAAACCTATAATGTTTCAATAACTTTAAATCCAACAAAGGATGCTCCACTGTCAATTGCTTCCATATAAAAATTATGCCGGAAAGAACTGCAATTATAGTAAGAGTAGTAATGAAGTGTGAATTAAACCAGTCGTCTCTCTGGCCAGTCTCAAGAACTATCTGTAAAGACGCTATTGAAGATACCAGCAAAGCTAGTGCAAACCAATCCATCCTGCCTACTTTAGTAGTTTCATCATGGTCTTCAATGTATAGAAAGGATAAAACTGCGGCAAGTATACCTACAGGGATATTTATAAAAAATACCCAGTGCCATGATAAATGATCGGTAATATAGCCACCGAGTGTAGGGCCTATAGTCGGGCCTATAATAACTCCCATTCCAAAAATAGCGGTTGCGGTACCGGCCTCTTCACGTGGAAAGGTTTGCATCAGAATGGATTGCGCCGTGGACATTAGCCCGCCTCCGCCTATTCCTTGTATTACCCTGAATATAATAAGTTGTGTTACCGTAGTAGATGTTCCACAAAAGACGGAAGCTACTGTAAACAGGATAATGGAAGCGGTGAAATAGTTTTTACGGCCCAATTTAGCGCTTAGCCATCCTGAAAGTGCAATCATTACTACGTTAGCGGCCGCATAGCCGGTGACAACCCAGCTTATATCTTCCAGTGTTGCGCCAAGGTTTCCCATCATCTGGGTAAGCGTTACATTTACTATAGATGTATCAATTGTCTGTAGCAATGCGGCTGAAACAACTGCAAACACTATAATCCACTGAGCAATAGACATTTTAGCCATACTGAATATTCAACTTATAAAATCACTTAGCACTCTCCCACATAAAATTATTTCGCACTTTTTACCCTTAAGGTTATTTTCTTTGAAGGCATCCTGTTTAAATTACGGACCATTATTTCCATAGTATCAAAGAACTCCTCCTTTTGCTCCTTCGTTAAACCCGAGGTTGTGTCCTTGTATGTTTCCTCAAGCGTATCATAGATCAGCTTCATCTTTTTCTTTGCTTTGGCCGTCAGGCGGACATTGATTTTCCTCCTGTCAGTTTTATTTCGCTGCCTTATGGTATACCCCATTTCAGAGAGGTAATCAAGTGTTTTTACCATTGAGACTTTATCCACTTGCAAAGTGTCAGCAATGTATTGCTGGGTACAGTTGGCATTGCTTTCGTTTATCGTGATCAACACAAAAAATGCCCTGTCAATATCAAGCTTTTCGAGTCTTTTATTAATAACTCCAAAGTATAGTTTAGTCAGTACTCCAAACTGACGTCCCAGGCGGTGTTCTCTTTCTTTCATAGGGAAAGTAATTTTAATTGTACAAATATAGTTATATTTGTTAACTGTTATATATTTTAACTATAAAAATAATTAACTTTATGGAAACAAATAAAAACTACCCTTTACCGAAGAACCTTCTACCTGTAAAAGAGGCCATTGAAATCCTTCACGGCAAATGGAGGATACCTATTATCGCAATACTCTCCTCCGGAAACAAGAGGTTCAAGGAAATGAAAAACGAACTACGTGGCATTACCCCCAGGATGCTTTCGATAGAGCTGAAGGATATGGAGGCGAACCAACTGGTAAAGAGAACAGTCTATAATGATACGGTTCCTGCCGCGGTCGAATATTCATTGACCCCCTATAGTAAATCACTTTCCAGAGTAATAGACGAATTACGTGCATGGAGATTGCAATACCATAACAGGGCATTCCAGGAATCTAAGCATGCAAATTAGTTCGAGGCAATGAATGTAACACATCAGATATTAAAAGCTGCGGAAGAACTATTTTTTCGGTACGGCGTGAAAAGTATCACTATGGATGATATTGCAAAACATCTCGGCATGTCGAAACGCACCATTTATGAAAACTATTCTGCTAAGGATGATATTGTGCAAGAGTTATTACTCGTTCACAGGAATAAAATAGTGTATGATATTGAAACTTACAGGCAGAAATCGAAAGATGCCATTGAAGAAATCATACTGAATATGCACCATCTGAAAGACTTGTCGGACATAATGAATGCCCGCCTACTGTTAGAATTAAAAAAGTTTCATCCCAAAGCCTGGTCGGAATATCAGAAATTCAAACGTACTATTCTTATACATTATACGTCTGATAACCTAAAGAGAGGTATCATGCAAGGCATTTACCGTAAAGATATAGACATTGACATCCTGTCACGCTTAAGTATTGAACAGATAGAACTGAACTGGAACCCGGAAATATTCCCCAATACACGGCAAGATATAATACGAATCCAATTAGTTATACTTTACCATTTCATGCATGGAATTGTAAACATAAAAGGCTACAGGTTGATTGAAAAATATATGAAATCTAATTTATTCCCGGCATTATTGCAGCGATGAAAAGCTAATAGGAATCTTTTTGCCTGACTGCCACACCGTATATTCAGCCACACAGCCATTCTCACTCGAAAAGGAATACTCGCTGATAAGTATATTTTCTATTTTATCCGTTTTACCAAGCTCATTATCATTAACCTCGCCTAAAACATCACCTGCTCTCAGGTACAGATCGCCTGTTATATTTTGTATTTTAATAGTAACAGGAACATTTTGCAATAAACTTTTTGCATTCCTGAATAATTCAATCAGTGTTATTTCCTGGTTTGCGGTGAGTTTTAGTTTCATACAGCTTTATTTTACATAAGAAAACACCTGGTTTGATATTTTACTCCACTCTTCAATCGTAATCACCTCCGCCTGGTGTGGGAATACTTTTGTGGTCAATACAGTATGTACTTCCTTGTCTACGTCGGCACAGCCGTCGGTTAATACAGTTATACGGTAATCTTTATCGGCTGCTTCGCGAAGGGTAGATAATACTACTCCGCTGGTAGCAACACCAGTTAATATTATATGCTGTATACCATGTGCCCTCAATACCACTTCCAGATCGCTACCTGTAAATGCACTTACACGACGCTTGGTAACGGTAACATCGCCTACCTGTGGCGCTATGCTTGCCTCAGCCTTCATAAAATCATCCATATTAAGCTTTGCAAGCCTTTCCTTAAAGGCAGAAAAGCTTTTGTTATTCATACTCACTTCGGGGGCCCCATTTCTGAAACCTACCACCACATATATAACAAGTATTTTTTTGGCACGGGCGTTGGCTATTGCTTTGGCAACACTGCCAATAAATCCAGGGGCAGCATTGGTAAGCAGAGGAAGTATTCCGGCTTGCATATCCATTACAAGAAGTGCTGTATTGTGTCTGTTCTGTTCCATTTTTGTTTTTGTTTTAAGGTTTATTTAATCAACTATGTCTGTCTTTTTATAAAGGAATTCTAACCTATGGAATACGTAAGCCTTATAGCAAAAGTACGTGGCGGCTCCACCTTGAGTGGCCTCAGGGAATAACTTAAATTAAATAGATTATTGACTACAAAAGCTATTTTCAAATGTTTTGTCGCCTGTTCTCCAATGTGGGCATCGAATACATTTATGCCTTTGTCATGAGTTTCTCTATACTGTGCAATTCCATAACTTGCAAGGGAAGCAAACGTGTAGAATATTTCATCGATATTCTGCATAAAGCTGTAATAGGTCCAGCCTCCTCCAATGGAATATTTCTTGTATTTTAAATCAAAATTGAGTTTGGCAATGTTCTGAAAACGGTACTTAAGGATATTATTTGCAGTATTTGAACTGGTGGATTCATAGGACATTTTAGTATGCGCACTGTCAGTTGCATAAACTAAAGACGGATTAAGAGCCTGAGGCTGGGTGTAGGTATAACCACCCAATATGTCTATTCTGAAATCCTTAGAGATTTTTCCTTCCCCTGCCAATGATATATCCACTCCTCTTACCCGTGTTGGCCCTGTATTCAGGTATTGGAACCCATCGGAATAACTATATGTGCCAAATTCATTAAGGTATTTATTCCAGGCGCCATAGGTCAGCTCTATCGTATTTTGGTATTGCTGCCAAAATCCGGCAGCATCCAAAAAGCCCATAAAGTTTCCGATCTTAAATCCTTGTTTAATTCCAATTTCGACATTCCAGCTTGTTTCAGGCTGTAAATTTGGATTAGAGAAAATACTGAGATCACTGAACTGGGAGGTAAGATATTTTTCGGAAAGTGAAGGAAAGCGATACCCCTGTCCGTAGGAGCACCTTAAAAATGTACCCCGAGAAAGTTTCAAACTCATTCCCGATCGGAAAACCGGATGAGAGGTTGTTTTTCCATTGTTGATTATAAAATTCTCATCCCTAAACCCGGCAGACAGATTTAGTACGTTCCAGAATTTTTTATCAAGCTGGGCATAGCCTGCGTAGTTTTGCAATTGGTTGGTAGATGCCGGCAACAATACTCCCAAGTAATCGACGGAATCCGTATGTGAATACGTTTGGTTCATTACTAAACCTGCCGTGACATTTAAACCACCTAATGCATAAAATCTTTTGGTACATTGATACTCGACATAGGTTACTGTACCGATATTTGAAGGATTATTCGTTTCAACATTATCTGTATAGTAGAAACGCCCTCGTAAACTTTGTTCAAAACCGCTACCTGAGATATAGCTTATGGAAGGGTCGAGATAAAACATCCTTTGGTCCTGAAGTATGACCGTATTAGGATATGCCCTGTATAACCCTGAAGTATCATTTGACCATATCAGGGATAACACATTAGTTGTTTCACCAAAGTCTCCGTTGAGGCCAAAATGCAATCGAGGAAGTTTTTTAGGGTGGTAGCGCAGCCCAAAGTTAAACCGTCCTGTTTTCTCATCCATTGAATTGGCACTTATCGGCGCTCCATTAAGCGTCCCTAACAAAGGTTGATATTCTGGTGGGCCTATATAACCATGGTCATAAAGAACCATCCCTCCAAGCACCAAGTCAAACTGGCCTATTTTCTCAGTATGTAAAAAACTTGTTCCGGAAAAGTTGGCTGGCCCTGTCCACCATTGTGAACCTGCGATGGGAGGAGAACTATATAATCCTGTATACATGGATACCGAAGTGTAAGGTGTATCAGTAGGATACGCAGTACGGATATTAATGCTGCCACTCAGTGCCGATGAGCCATAGGTTACTGAGGAGGCCCCTTTAATAATTTCAATCTGTTCTACATTTTCAAGCGGAAACAGATCCCAATCAATTCTGCCTCCATCCCCAGGCAAAGCCGGTAGGCCATCTATCAAAATAGCGACCCTGCTTCCGACCCCAAAATCAAATCCGCTCCCTCCCCTGATTTGTGGCTCCCCGTCAAGAATATTCAATCCAGGTGCCTGATCCAATACTTGCGTCATATTGGTGGAATTACTATTCTCGATGAGTTCTGGTTTTAGAACATCCATTGAAACCGTAATATCCTGGAGCTTCTGCTCATATCTTCCAGCAGATATTACGAGGGTTTGCATTTGGGTGCTTTCAGAGTGTAGTGTAAAATTATATTCTGTACTTGAAGATGAATCAATATGAACAATTATCGTATCTGCGTTCATACCGAGAACGGAGCAAGCTATCACATGTCTTCCCAAGCTTAAATGCAATTCATAATTACCATGCATATCACTTGTAATGCCATTCGATATATCATTAATATCATAAACGGTAGCTCCGATGATTCTCTCTCTACTGGAAGAATCACTTACAGACCCTTTCAAGGTTCCATTTGTTTGAGCTTCAAGTGAAACAGGTAAGAATAGCAATAAGAATGAAAGGTATTTTATATTCAACGTATTCTCCTTTTATATTAATAGTTAGTACGCCATTAATTATGACGCTTATGAAAACAGGGCCTGAACTGTCTATGTTTCAATAAGCTATTACTGAACAATAATTTTACCTGTTTTAATTACATTATTCTGTTCATCTTGCATATAATAGATATACGCTCCTCCACTTATCCCATTTAATTGTATATTATTGGTACCATTTATAATTCTCTCTTCTTCTACTTTACGTCCCGTAACATCAAACAAAGAAAACAATAAAGATTTTGAATTTGAGATATTCCTTATGGAGATGAAACCATTCGCCGGATTAGGCCCGACAGTTATCATATCCTGATTAATTATATTGTTGATACCTGTTGCAGAATCAAAGACAAGTCCCAACTCACCCACATAAAGCTGACTGCCGACTTTACCATTATTCTGGTTGACACTTGAGGTCACTATCCAAAGTGCGGTTTGAACCGCGTGTGAAGACCTATAAGTCAGCGGGAGGGAAAATCTGGTATATGCCCCGACAGTGGATGTAGGGGTTTTATAAAAAGCTTCTCCCACTGTATCTGAATTACTTGACCCAAACAGATAAAATTCAATATCCGCATTATCTCCGCTTGCAGAAGTGTATTTATACCATCCTATAATACTGTCGGGTCTTAGTGTGTAAGAAAGTCCTCCGCTGATGGTCTGGCTTGTTGTATTAATAGTACCTGTGGTCATGGTTCCCGGTATCAGCTGGCCAAAATATGACATAGTGATTAGTCTGGCTGAGTACTTTCCGGTATACACGTCGGCAGGAGTCGAATCTTTAACACATGTATAAAGGCCAAAAGTGGTCGTAGTCGGATTCAGGCAATTCCAACTATCAGGGTCATCATAACCCGCTGAATAATGTGTCCATGACTGGAAGTCTGCATTGGGAGTTGCGGGATTGGTTTGTGCGAACAGTAATGTGGTAAAAAAAATCAGGGTTATTGTAGTAATTGATTTCATGTGTTTTGTTTTATTATTATTTAGTATCTGGTTGATAATTTCGATTACGGAAGAGGTTGCAAATATAGTTATATTTGTTAACTGTTATACTATTTAACTTTAAAGTTAATAACTATTATAAACTTCTACAGATTTCATAAACCTGTAAGATTCAGTGCACGACTAAAGTTATAATTGGAATATATTATTATTCCGACTTATCGATGAACCTTAGGAAACTATCGTTAAGTATTAATAATGAGACTATTTCAATCCGTAACGGATGTGATTGAAAACTTTAAAATAAGCTTCTTATGCTTTCTTCATTTCCAAGACCATCTTCTTGGAAGGAGTATGGAGCAGGTTAACGTTTATTATCTCCAATGTTTTTAAGAGTTCCTCTATTTGCTTTCTTGTTAAACCTGCAGTCGCATCTTTATTTGTTTTCTCAATGCCGATATAAATCAATCCTATCGCTTTTTTTGCCTTTGGTGTTAAAAGAATATGGGTTTCCCTTCTGTTATTTGGATTTTCCTCCCGCACAACATAACCCTTTTTAGATAAATAATCAATATTTTTAACCATCGCAACCTTATCAACAAGCATCGTATCCGCAAGATACTGTTGGGTACACCTGGTTTTACTTTCATGTATCGTTAATAATATGAAAAAATGCCTTTCTATATCAAGTCCTTCGAGTTTTTTAATCAAAACGCCAAAATACCTTTTAGTAAGTATTCCGAAGTAAAGGCCTAAACGGTTTTCCTTTTCTTTCATATAATATCGTTTAATGGCAAATATAAGTATAGTTGTTGAGCGTTAACTATATTAACTTTCCCAAAACTATAAGTTTAAGCCTAACTCACTATACGAAATCAGCGTTTCACCTTACTTTAACCGTGGTTTCTACACTAAGGCCGGGGCGTAATTGTTTATAGAACTCACTCTTTGTATCCAAGACTATCTTAACAGGTATACGCTGAACTACTTTTACAAAGTTCCCCGCCGCATTATCGGGTGGCAACAATGAGAATATAGTTCCTGTCGCTCCGGCGAATGAACTGATTGTCCCGTTCAATATCTTGCCATCAAGAGCATCAATTTCAACTTCAGCAGTTTGCCCCACTTTCATATTATTCATCTGGGTTTCTTTAAAATTAGCTTCGATCCACATACTGTCTTCTACAATAGCAAGTAAAGGCGAACCCGCCTGCACCAATTGCCCTACTTCGATAGACCGCTTTGAAGCTTTTCCGTTTGCAGGAGCATAGATTGTTGTGTAAGACAATTGTAATTTAGTATAATCGACCGCGCTCTGCTTAATAGCAACATTGGTTTGTGCCGAGTTTAAATTAGCCTGGGCTACTTCATATTGCTTTTCTGCGGATTCATATTTCCTGCGGGCAATATCAACCTGTTTGGCTGCACTCTGGAAAACAGACTTTGAGTTGTCGTATTGTTCCTGAGTTATAGAACCATCCTTTATCAGGTTCTTGAAGCGGTCAAAATCAACCGAGTCCTTGTTGTAAGTAATCTGGGCGGCGTCAATTTCATCTTTCGACGTAGACATCATCGATTCAATCGATTCGGCATTAGCTTTTGCCACAGCCACATTGGCCCGAACATTCTCCAGTTCAGCCTCTGTTTGCTGTTCTTTTAATTTCAAATCCGCATCGTCAAGCCGAACAAGCACCTGCCCTTTCACTACAGGCTCGTTATCCTGAAAATTGATACTGGTTACATAATTGGTAATACGGGCAATTACTGGGTCTATATTACTTGTTACCTGTGCATCGTCCGTATTCTCTACCTTGCTGTAATAAATATATTCTTTGATACCGAACACCACAACGCCAAGTAATACAATGCCGAGTATGATTGGTCCTATTTTCTTTTTCTTAGGTTTTATTTCTTCAATTTCTTCGTTTGTCATAGTGTAGATTATTAGTTTTTAGAAGTAGAGGTTAATTCTCCTGCCGCTTTCAGCATATTATAATATGCCATTTGCGCATCCGCCTTCGCGGAGATAACATTTATCTGGGCATTCAATAAAAAATTGTTTGCATCCAACAAGTCGGTCAATAATGCAATATGGTTGTCATACCTTGATTTTACAATGCGGTAATTTTCATTGGCCTGATCAAGTGATTTCTCTGATACCTGTATTTTCTGCAATGACTGCTGATATTGAAGGTAGTCCCGGTTTATTTCCTCCTTGACATCATCATTTAACTGATTGTATGTTTCCTGCGCCTCTAAAAGCTTGGCATGGCTTTCTTCCATTTTGTGCTTATTATCATAGAGGCCGGTAAGACTATAAGATAATCTAAGACCTATATCCCATGTAGGTTGGAATACAGCTTCAGGTATAACCAACCGTGGATTTGGATTTAAGTAATCATAATCGGCGGCTACTATTAATTTAGGGTAAACGTTGCTCTGTGTTATTTTCACCCCTGCCTCCTGCACTTTCTCCTGCATTTCGGCTGCCTTTATATCGTAACGGTCATTTATGAATTTTTGCATATAATAGGGAAGTTGCTGCATAGTTTTATCGGCCAATATGGTCGTTGTATCAATCTCTATCTGGGTATTCTCAGGTAACCCTAGCATTATGCCTAGATTATAGTTTACCGTTTGTATCTGGTTGTTAATGTCAATTTCAGATAACTCCATATTTGATTGCTGTAACTTAGTTCGCAGAACATCATTTTCCGTAGCAAGCCCGTGCCCGGCAAAATCACTTACTTCTTTTACATGTGCTTTTATTTCTTCCAGATTTTCATCAATAAGAAAACGCGCCTTTTGTAACTTGAATAAGTTGAGGTATGCGTTAATAATTCTTATTGAAACGTCGTTCTTTTTACTTTCGAAGGAATATTCAGATGCCTTTTCTGCATAATCAAGACTTATCACTCCATTCTTCCATTGAAATCCGTCAAAGACATTTTCCTGCACCGACGCCACAGCAGAATAACTATTAAGGAGAACAGGAAATAATGCAGTAGATGGTATCTCTGCGGGTGAGCCGGGAATCATCAGGTATTCCGTCGGTATATTGCTCAGCCTTGTATAGCCAAGGGATATATCAACATTGGGCATTACCATATCTTTAACTTCACCCAACATAGCCTGTGACTGCTGAACCTGTGCTGCCGATGCTGCTATAGAATGACTATGTCTTATCCCCAAAGTAACCGCACTGTCCATAGTGATAAAACGCGGCTTCACAGTATCTCCTCCATAGGCCATCTGAAATGTTGCTGTAAACAAAACAGTTATGTAAAATCTATATCCCATTGGTTTTATTAAAATCATATCTTATTATTATAAAATCTCATAGCAATTATAATCCCATCTATTATATCCACTGAAAATTTTGACAAAGATACAATTAATTGTTATATTAGTTAACTATTAATATTATTAACTATTAAATATGTAGTATTATCAGGTTAATGATAAAGCATTGATCCTTGGTCAAATTTGATAAAGGTGTATTTCGAAATAATGGATAACTTGAGATTCTGCTTTATTCTAATATTCTTATTCTAAACAAACCTTGTTTTGGATACAACAATAGTGGATTAGGCTACGCCGGCTTCCCTATTGAGGTGCAATTTTGCCTTATCAAATAAATCTAAACTAATATGAAAATTACAATCGCAGGTTCTTTAGGGCACATCAGCAAGCCACTGGCAATAGAGTTAGTAAAAAAAGGACATACAGTTACGGTTATCAGCAGCAAAACCGAAAGACAAAAAGAGATTGAAGCCATTGGAGCAAAAGCTACCATTGGCTCTATGCACGACGCAGGTTTTCTGACAGAAGCTTTCAAAGAGGCAGATATAGTTTATGTTATGGAAACTCTTGGCGAGGGCCGTTTCTCTGACCAACATGTTAACATCATAGATGCCATTACCCAGATTGGCCTTAATTATAAACAAGCCATAGAAAAGTCTGGGGTAAAACGTGTGGTGCATCTTAGCAGTATTGGCGCCCACACCGATAAAGGCAATGGTATGCTCGCTTTTCATTATAATGTGGAAAACATTTTGAAGCAATTGCCGAACGATGTATCCATCAAATTTATGCGCCCTGTTGGTTTTTACTACAACATGTTAGCATTTATACCAACCATAAAAACACAAGGCGCAATCATATCCAATTATGGCGGCGATGACAAAGAACCATGGGTTTCTCCCCTGGATATTGCTTCTGTTATTGCGGAAGAAATGGAAAAACCGTTTGAGGGCAGAACAATTCGATACATAGCAAGTGAGGAACTTTCGCCCAATGAAGTGGCCGCTATTTTAGGTGCATCTATCGGCAAACCTGATTTAAAATGGATTACTATACCCGATGAAAAAATGCTGAACGGCATGATAGCGTCAGGAATGAACCCCAATATTGCCAAAGGTTTAGTGGAAATGAACGCAAGTAGGCGCGGCGATGTTTTGTATGAAGATTATAATCGGCACAAGCCAACCTTGGGTAAAATAAAATTGAAGGAATGGGCAAAGGAATTTGCGGCGGTTTATAATAAAGTCTGATTATACATTATTCTTGAAATTTAATTTCCCTATCAAAAAGTGAGAAAGATATAACATAAAGCTTTGTTTATGTATTACGTTCCTTATTGATTACCTCCACTTTTATCAGTTATAAAATAATAGCATAATAAAACAAAAACATGAAACTAACCAATAATACTATCCTGATAACTGGCGGAACAAGTGGTTTTGGGCTGGAGTTCGCAAAGCAATTGATTAAACTTGGCAATACCGTTATTATTACCGGCAGAAATGAGGTGAAGCTTGAACAGACAAAAAAACTGTTGCCAGGAGTACATACATTTCAAAGCGATGTTAGCGACCCCAAAGCAATAGAAGTATTATTTGAAAAGGTGACACAACAATTCCCTGCCTTGAATATGTTGATTAATAATGCCGGCGAGATGCGTAAAATAAACCTGCATGATACTTCTAACGATGTGAATACTATCACCCGTGAGATTGAAATAAATTTATCGGGTCCAATCCGTATGGTACAGGAGTTTTTGCCCTATCTTAAGACTAAAAAAACCGCCGCCATTTTAAATGTAACATCCGGATTGGCGTTAGTTCCCTTTCCTGTTTCTCCCGTTTACGGGGCTACCAAATCGGGGCTTCGTTCATATACGAAATCCTTACGTGTGCAATTAAAAAACACCGACATTAAAGTATTTGAACTGCTTCCCCCGGCCGCCAGTACGCCACTGATTGATAAGTTTAATATGGACAGTAAATCTCTTATGGCCGCGGACAACGTAATTGCCGCTGCAATTAAAGGGATGCAAAAAGACAAACTTGAAATATATCCCGGTATGGCTAAAATATTACACTTTTTAAGCCGCTTAGCGCCGCGTTTTATTTTTGCACAACTGAGTAAACCTGTTGATGTTATGCTTGCTGAAAAGAAATGATGTATTGAATTATAGCAACGAAAGTGATTATATTTGAAATATGACAAACACGCAGCCATATAGGATTAAAACAATAAGCGATTATCACCAGGTTATGGGCTTGCCTAAACCGGAGCATCCTTTAATAAGTGTGGTAAATTTTGAATCTATTACACATTTGCCCGGTAATAAGCCGATAAGCATAGTATTTGATTTTTATTCCATCTCTTTGAAAAAGAATTTCAATGCCAAAATGAAATACGGCCAGCAGGAATATGATTTTGATGAAGGTACGATGTCTTTTATTTCTCCGGGACAGGTATTTGGAATTGAGGTTGAGGAAGGTAAGGAATTGACACATACAGGGTGGCTGTTGCTTGTCCACCCCGATTTTTTATGGAACACGCCCTTAGCTAAAACCATAAAAAAATATGAATACTTTGACTATTCGGTGCATGAGGCTTTGTTTCTTTCAGATAAAGAAGAAGCCATGATAATAAATACCATGCAGAATATTGACCAGGAATACCGCTCGAACATTGATAAATTCAGTCAGGATGTAATTATAGCCCAACTGGAATTATTGCTCACCTATTCTGAGCGGTTTTACAATCGCCAATTTATTACCCGCAAAATAGCCAACCATAAAACCCTTGACAAACTGGAGGATATTCTAAATGAGTATTTTAACAGCAATGATATAGCGCAAAAAGGATTACCAACTGTTCAATACATTGCCGAGAGGCTGAATGTTTCACCCAATTATTTAAGCGGTATGCTTAAAACATTGACAGGCCAAAACACCCAACAGCATATACATGATAAATTGATTGAAAAGGCCAAGGAAAAACTATCCACCACCAATATGTCTATAAGCGAGATTGCTTACGAATTAGGATTTGAATATCCTCAGTCATTCAGTAAGCTATTCAAAACAAAGACCAACCTATCCCCTTTAGGATTTAGGCAGTCCTTTAATTAAGCAGGTAACGGTTATTCAGATACAATACAGACATATTTTTATGTGACCTGCCTGCATAAATAACTACTTTTAAATCAAGTACTTTGGCAGCAATATTACACATTGCAATATGCAATATAATAACATAAATACTTGTATTTCATCAATTTAATTTGTAATATTGCATATCGCAATATGCAATACTCACAGTTATGAGAAATGTAAGCCATGCCTTAAAGCCTCAGGATATTCTTATCCTGCTAAAAATTATTGCCTATGGAAAAACCGGCAACACTAATTGGCAGCAGGTACCTCTGGCTGAATCATTAAACATAAGCCAGGCTGAAGTCAGTCAATCATTGGTGCGTTCCAAGTATGCCGGATTATTGGATGGAAGCGGAAAAAAAGTAATGCGCCTTGCTTTAATGGATATACTGCAGTATGCAATTGCTTATATGTTTCCTCAAAAGCCGGGTGCGATAGTACGCGGTATCCCCACCGCTCATTCCGCATTGCCGCTTAAGAGCGAAATTCAAAGTGAAGAGCAGTATGTTTGGCCTTCTGCGCATGGCAATACAAAGGGCCAGAGTATTACTCCTCTTTACCCTTCAGTAGTTGATGCCGTGATCAAAGATCAGGACTTATATCAACTGCTTGCATTGGTGGATGCGTTACGGGTAGGAAGAACAAGAGAAAAGAACATAGCGATAAATGAATTGAAATTTCGTATTCTAAATGGAGAATAAAACTATAAACATTCAAATGGTTGCCAAGATTAGCAGGCAAGTATATGCGCTCTTTAAAACTCATCTTTTTATTTACTGCCAATTTGGCTCTTGTTGTTAATGCTTCCATTTTTAAAATGTAGTTATTCCATGAGGCAAAGATGGGATGTAGTTATTTTGTGGATGTTACATGATTCCGGTAATTTGTTATACCATTCATAGGGCAAGAATTCATTACGTGCTGCGATATGTATAAAGATTTCCCATAATTGTGTAATAAGATTGCGATGCAACACATCCATTTTTGCTGCGTTGTGAAAATTCATTCGCAAAGTAAAACACATTAAAATGAAAAAAGTAATATTATTATTATCTGCAACCTTATTAGTGATTGCAGTGATTGTTTTTAAACCTTTATTCGGACAAGTGAAAATGGAAAGAAAAGCAGCTACATCTATAGAAAATACTGCTACCCTTAATGCAAACATGCGTAAACTATGGGAAGAGCATATTACATGGACGCGCAACGTTATCTTTTGTCTTGTTGACGGTCTCCCAGGAGCAGATCAGGCGGTAAAACGCCTTCTTCAAAATCAAGTTGATATTGGCAATGCTATTAAGCCCTACTATGGAGAAGCGGCGGGCAATAAACTAACAGTATTACTTAAAGAACATATTAATATCTCGGCTGATGTGGTTAAAGCAGCTAAAGCGGGAAATACCGCTGCTCTTGATGAGGCGAATAAGAGATGGTATTCAAACGCTGATGAGATATCTGAATTCCTAAGTAAAGCAAACCCTAATTGGGCATTAGCTAATATGAAATTAATGATGGATGACCACCTTAAACTAACAACTGATGAAGCAATCCAACGCGTGAAAAAAGATTATGATGCTGATGTTATTGCATTTGATAAGGTCCATGATGAAATTCTAAAGATGTCAGATATGCTTACCGATGGCATTGTCAAGCAGTTTCCCGAAAAATTTAAAACAGCTTCAAAATAACATCGTTATATTTTGTCATAAAGGCAACAATTACCATTCAGAAAGCGAGAACTTGAAATAGAATAGCATAATATGGATATACAAAAACTCATCAGTACCGCAAAAGCATTAGTTGAAGACGGTAAGGGCCTGATTGCCATGGATGAAAGTACTCTTACTTGCAACAAACGATTTGCCAAGTTTGGTATTACCGAGAATGAAAATACTCGACGGGCTTACCGGGAACTCATTATAACCACACCAAATATTAATAAGTGCATCAGCGGGATGATACTCTATGATGAGACTATCCGGCAGAAAAAGCAGGATGACACTCCTTTTGTTAAAGCTATCTCCGATATAGGGATCATTCCAGGCATCAAAGTTGATATTGGTGCAAAAGATATGGCAGCTCATCCGGGAGAGAAAATAACAGAAGGCTTGGATAAATTACGCGACCGCTTGGCCGAGTATTTTGAAATGGGCGCACGCTTTGCCAAATGGCGTGCCGTAATTGCTATGGATGAAAAGCTTCCAACTAGAGGCTGTATTGATGCAAACGCACAGGCACTGGCTCGTTATGCAGCATTATGTCAGGAAGCCGGATTAGTTCCAATAATAGAACCAGAGGTACTAATGGAAGGTAATCATAACCTTTCAAGATGCAGTGATGTAACTGAAGATACTTTGAGAATTGTTTTCAAACATCTTTATACACAACGCGTTATGCTCGAAGGTATAATACTGAAGCCCAATATGGTACTCCCTGGATTGACTTGTCCAAGCCAGGAAACAGCTGAAGAAATAGCTGATACCACTATTAGGTGCTTTTTACGATCTGTTCCAGCGGCTGTTCCGGGAATTGCATTCTTGTCAGGTGGGCAATCTTGTGAGTTAGCTTAAGAATAAAGGTTCAGGCTTTAGATACACCTATACTACAAGCGCTTCACCCATGTCTCGCCAACTTTTCAATGATTTGTGCTTGTTATTGGCAACCAGCTATATTTGCAAAAAAGCTCTAATCCTGGCGGGGCCACAACCACAATATTTCCAATTGCAAAACTCTCTCAATAATTTGAAAAGACAGGAAATATTATTATTTTAGTTTATGCTAATTCATTTGAACTAAACAATTTAGATTGCTATGAAGAATAAAATTTACTTATTTACCACAATTGTTGTGGCAATTATTTGCTTTGGGTATTTCAAAACAGGTACTGTAGAAAAACAAACCGGTAATAAGTCGAAACTTCATGAAAGCAAGGAAACCCATTCATTTGCTTTAGATGCTTTGCAATTTTTAAATACTGCCGCTTCATTTCCCAATAAAACTATACCTGCTGATGCTTATTGTAAAGCAATTGCCTGGTACAAGGCAAATACTAACAATACAAAGCACGCCGAATCAGCTACCTCATGGCAAAGTATGGGACCAATGAATATGGGCGGACGTACTATATCAATAGCCTTTGACCCGACAGATACGGCAACGATTTGGTTAGGTTCTGCCGGCGGGGGCTTATGGAAATCAACGACAGGTGGAATAGGTACAAATGCATGGACTTATGTTCCGATAGGTTTTCCTGTATTGGGCGTGAGTAGTATTGCCATTAACCCGCTCAATAAAAACGAAATGTATATTGGCACAGGTGAAGTATATAGCGATAGTACTTATTCGCAAGGTATTGTTGCTATCCGCCCTACACGGGGTTCTTACGGAATGGGGTTGTTTAAATCAATTGATGGAGGTAAAACATGGACACAGTCGATCAATTGGAGTTATCAGCAAAACAGGGGTATATGGGATATTGTTATTAATCCCTTAAACCCAAAAGTAGTTTACGCCGGAACAACCGAAGGCGTATATAAATCTATGGATGCCGGTACCAGCTGGACAAAAATCTTAAATCTGGGTATGGCCATGGACCTGCAAATGCATAATGTAGATACTAACATTTTGTTATGCGGTGTGGGTAATTACGGAAGTACCATACATGGTGTATACCGCACAACAAACAGTGGTGCAACCTGGACCGCTGTAACAAGTGGCTTGCCTACGACAACATATAATGGCCGGGTAACATTCGGAACCAGCCCCAGCAACAACGATACTATGTATGCCCACATTTGCGACGTTTATAACTCGGTTGGATTCTTTCTTTCAACAGATAAAGGGCAAACGTGGATGCAACAATCTACTACCGATGAGGCATCATACCAGGGATGGTATTGCAGAGGCATAGCCGTTCAACCGCATAATCCCAACAACATACTTGTCGGCGGAGTTGATATGTTCCAATCCGCGGACGGCGGAGTTAACTTCAGCGATCTTACAGATACCAGCTATTCTTTCCATTCCGATGTGCATAATATTTTAGTCAACCCCAAAGACCCTAACAAGGTTTATGTTATAACTGATGGGGGCCTTTTCCGTTCCAATAACTTCGGATTAAATTATTATGACTGTAATGGGGGATATAATACCACACAATCATATATAGGTAGCATTTCATCAACCGATACAACAGTTTTACTAAGTGGACTGCAAGATAATTATGTAATAAAGTATTATGGAAGCCAAACCTGGTACCCGGTTATTGGAGGCGATGGCTGTTATAATGCCATTGACCATACCAACGATTATAACCAATTTGGTGCATACCAGTATTTGAATGTATATTCATCAACTGACCAGGGAAATAATTTTACGCAACAAATACTTACCAATGTTGATAATGCCGCATCACCAAACTACGCAGCATTTCTCGCTCCTTATATTATTTGCTATTCTAATACACAATACATGTACGCTGGTGGCCAGGGATTACAACAATCAATGGATGGTGGCTTTACATGGAGTTTTATGGGTAATAACCCTGTCAATAATGGCGCCTATATCATGACTATTGCAGCGTCATACACTAACCCCGATTCGGTTTATTTTGCAACAGCACCGGATTCATTAAATGCATTCAAAATATATTCAAGTGCCGACGATGGCAATACACTAAAAGACATATCTGCCGGATTGCCTAACCGTTACCCGAGAAGAATTGCAGTGAACCCAAGCAATAGTAATGAGTTATATATTGTATTCTCTGGTTTTGGAGGAGGGCATATCTATAAATCGAGCAATGCCGGGAAAACATGGACGGATATAAGTACCAGTCTGCCCGATATGCCGTTTGAATGTATTACGGTTGATCCCCTTGATCCTAATTTTATTTATGCCGGTTGCGATTTCGGCATGTTTGTATCATCTGACAAAGGGGCAACATGGACAACTTATGACAACGGATTCCCGGATGCAGCTATGGTGTTTGACTTACTGGTTTCACCAAGTGACAGGTATCTATATGCCTTTACACATGGGCATGGCATTTACAAACGCGACCTTTCAGATCTGGCTGTTGGAGTTAAAAACATAACACACCCTATAGCATCAGTTAAAGTATTTCCAAATCCCACCTCCAATGAGGTGCATATATTATTACCTTCTGCAGAAGGTAATTATTCATTAGTTATTTATAATACATCGGGAGAAGAAATAAAATCAATACCGCTCAAAAACAATAGCAATACTATTGATATAAGTAATCTGTCTTCAGGAGAATACTTGCTACGCATTAATAAAAATAATGCACCCTATACTTGCCAGAAAATAATAAAAACCAATTAACTTTTTGACAGTTCTTTTGCTCTTTTTTCAGCAGCCAATATACCTCTCATAAGTGTTTCGCCTAACTCCCCCTCTTGAAACTCCTTTAAAGCAGCTTCGGTAGTACCCCCCTTCGATTTAACTGCAGCAATCAGCTCGTCGAGATTTTGCGTGGCATTATTTACCAGCTCAAAAGAGCCTATCATAGTTTGCTTAACCAGCAGCGATGCAACTGAAGGCTCTATTCCCATTTTTATACCGGCTTCAATCATATACTTAACAATATAGAAAAAGTATGCCGGCCCACTACCACTTAAAGCCGTAACAGCATCCAATAGGTTTTCATCTTCAAAAAAGACCGTTCTGCCTGTACTGCCTAAAAGGTTTTCAGCCTTCTTTAACTGTTCTATGGTCATTTCTTTAGCAGAAGTAAAAGCGGTCATACCCATCCCCAATTGTGCCGGGGAATTTGGCATGGCACGCACTATTACTTTATGGTCAAGCCTTTCTTCGAGTTGTTTAATTGAAATTCCTGCCATAATAGACAAGATTATATTTTTAGGGCCAAGAGAATTCTTTAGATCTTCACATATTGCCACAAAATCTTGTGGTTTAACGGCCAGTATAATAATATCGTAACCGGAAATTGTATTATTGACCTGCGGTACAACTTTACCAATAACAAGCTTCTCCAAAGCTTCTTTACGTAATTCATTTTTCTCGACAAGTAACAGATCTTCCCGGCTAACCAAATTATATTTAAGAAACGAACGGGCATAAGCCAAGCCCATATTACCGCATCCTACAATTGATATTTTCATCGCACTTAAGAATTACAATATGCAAAGATGGAAAAAGAATGATTCTGTTAATAATCATATATTTACTAAATAAAATCAACCTTAATCATGAAAAAATTTATCATAGCATCATTAGTAGGAGCAATTATCATTTTTGTTTGGTCGGCTTTATCCTGGATGTTTTTGCCGGTACATACACACTCAATGCGTTATACGCCAAAACAAGACACTATTCTGAATGTACTCAATAGCTCTTCATTAGAAACTGGCGTCTATGAAATTCCCGGGGTTGACAATCGTAACATTGGAATGTGGAAAGATGGCAACTATATGAATAAGAAAAACGAAGGAAAACCCTTTGCTATGATTATATACGGTAAGGGAGGAAAAGTAATGAACCCTTGCCAAATGATTACAGGGTTAGTAATAGATTTACTTGCAGTTATGGCTGCCGTTATATTACTTGCTATGTCGAAAGACAAGCTCAAAACATTTTTCATGCGCTGGTGGGCAGTAATGCTCATTGGCTTTATCGTAGCCCTCAATTCATATCTTCTCGAATGGAATTGGATGCAGTTTCCATGGCATTTTATAAAAGGGGAAGTAGTTGATACCTTTATGGAATGGGGACTGTGCGGAGTATGGCTTGCCTGGTACTTTAGAAAAGTATAAAACAATCCATTTCTCTTACAGTTGGCTTCTGATAACGATAATCCATTTAGTAAAGACCTTAAAGAAGGGATTGATTTTTACTATAACGAGGATGGATATAAGGTTTTTACCGAAGCCTACCATTTAAAGCGTGGTTATTGTTGCCAGAATGGTTGCAAACATTGTCCTTACGGGTTCCATGACAAGCAAAAGAAAAAGAAGGACTGGTAATTGCTCCTAGCGGTACTTAGCTTCCAGGTTAAATACTTTTGCCAGTATCGCCTTTTCTAATTTATCGAACTTTTTATGCCTGCGTTCAAAAACCCGCTCCGCTGTTTCACAGGCTTTGTCAAGTTGATAAGTAGCAAAACCATCGGCTCCGCCCCAGCTGAATGACGGAATAAACTTGGGAGGAAAATTGCCACCATATATATTGGCGCTTACCCCTACCACAGTACCTGTATTGAACATAGTATTAATACTACACTTAGAATGGTCGCCCATTATAAGGCCACAAAAAGTAAGCTTGGTAGAAACAGGTTTACTTTCCGCATAATCCCAAAGTTTTACCTCTGAATAATTATTCTTTAAGTTTGAATTATTGGTATCGGCACCCAAATTACACCACTCACCTATTACTGAATTACCCAGGAAGCCATCATGCCCTTTGTTCGAATACCCAAATATTACGGAATTATTTATCTCGCCGCCTACTTTAGAATGAGGGCCAACTGTAGTCGGTCCGTATATTTTTGCACCTGCCTTTATTACGCTCTCTTCACCTAAAGCAATAGGGCCTTTTAAAATTGCTCCTTCCATTACCTCGGCATTTTTACCTATATATATAGGGCCAGAAGTGGAATTTAAAATGGCACATTCAAGTTTGGCACCTTTTTCAATAAATATTCTTTTGCCTATTAATGTATTTGTAGAAGATGGCTTAGCTGATTTTTTGCCTTTTGTTAAACGGATATAATCATCTTCAATGGCTTGTCCGTTTTTCGAGAAAATATCCCAAAGTTTTTCAACTCTGAATAGTCTATCTCCTTTCCACTGAATCAATTTTACGTTTTTATCTTTCCCTTTTGATGCAATGATGATATTGCCAGTGGTAATAGCTTCATTCTCTTTAAGTTTTTTAATTGCCACTATTAAACTTGCAGAGGGAAGCACTGAACTATTGATCCATATATTACCACCACTCTTCGAAATCTGTTCAGGATACTTTGTTGACAAATATTCTTCAGTCTTTACTGAAATTTTTTGTTTCAATTCATGTTCCCATTTTTCACGTATGGTTAAAATGCCAATACGAATATCACAAACGGGCCTTGTAAAGGTTAGCGGCAAAAGATGCTCTCTTACAACAGCATCATCAAAAAGGATATAATTCATTGAAAAACTTTATTACACAGGCAAAAATACTGATTATTATAAACTGCACCCGAAAGGCTTCCAATACAAATAATATTTATTGCATTACATACTAAAAGCGCCGATTATCTGTTATTTTTGTAGATTATAATGGGAATGAAGTCACTGTACCTCTGTTTAGTCTCTTTTTTGCTGGTTGATATTTCAGCTAAAGCTCAAGATGTTCCTTTAGGGGCATGGAAAGACTATTTATCGTATCGAAGCGGTACAACAGTAACAATGGGGCAAAATGTTGTCTATTGTGTCGCAGGGTCAGGAGTGTTTTCTTATAGCTTATCTGATAATTCAATTGAAAAGCTTAATAAAGTTACAGGGCTTTCTGATGTAGGGCCCACCGTAGCCCGGTACAGCAATACTGCTAATGCACTTGTAATTGGTTACTCAAATGGCAACATCGATATTTTACATAATAAGACCATTGTCAACATAGCTGACCTTAAAAACAGTTCGTTACAGGGTAGTAAAGCTATAAACTGTATTTACTTTCCGCCGGGTACTAATTATGCATTAGTAGGTTGCGGACAGGGAATAATGCAAATTGACCTTACCCAGAATGTTATTTTAAACACTTACTATTTTGGCACATTGGGCTCTGCACTTAATGTACGCGGTATAACTTTATTCAATGATTCTATTTTTGCTGCAACTGATAATGGTATTTATAAGGCTTCATTCAATGATCCTAATCTTAATAACTATAACGATTGGCATAAAATCCCCAACACTGTTTTGCCGGTCGGTATTTATAACTCTGTTGTATCTATAAACGACTCATTATATACATGTTTTTCAAATTTACTTACCAATTATGCAACAGGTAGGGATACTGTATTTGTTTATAGCAAAGGTCATTGGAGCCATTATATTTTTAACGATTTGACATTTGGGCGCATACTTGATGGTGGAATGACGCTTGGTTCACTGGAAACATCAGCGGTTGGGACTAAAAACATTCTAGTAGCATCTATCGGACCTTACCTGATAGCTGTTGATCCTTCGACTAATAATCTATTTAAGATTGTTGGAAACTACAATCTCACTTCAGGAAGCGTCGGAATATCTGCAAATGACGGCATACTTGATGCTAACTCAAATGCATGGATTGCCGATGGGGTATACGGACTTGTAAAAACCAATACTTCTATTAGCAATATCTTTACCCCTCAGGGGCCATATACTAATCAGGTATTTAATATGGCGATTAGTAATAATGATCTCTGGGTAGTTTCAGGTGCATACGATGCAAATTTTACTCAAACTTATAACAGTACGGGAGCTTCGGTACTTGAAAACGGCAATTGGAAATATATTCCTATACCCGGCATAACTGACCTTGTTTGTTTAGCAATTGACCCTTGGAAGCCCCTGCATGCATTTGCCGGCAGTTGGATCGAGGGGCTAGTTGAGTTTAACAATAATAACATTACGCATGTCTGGAAAGATTCTAATACCGGTTACAGTATACAACCCGTTATTGGCAATCCCGGAGATTATCGTATAGGTAGTGCAGCATATGATACCCTTGGCAATTTATGGGTAACCAGTGCCTCGGCAGCTTCAAAATACCTGGCAGTAGAAAAGCCTAACCTTACGTGGGAGGCCTTCGATTTTGGGGCGCAGATGCCTCAGGGCGTAACAGTAAATTCTGTATACATAACCCAAAGCCAGGCTAAATGGATGATATTTAATGGCCCCCCTGCTTCACAGGGTATTTTGGTTTACCAGGATGGTGGAACTTTTGCTGCTCCGAACAGTAACAATACACATCTTATAACTACCACTGTTGGTAATGGAGGCCTTCCTGATTTAAATGTATCATGCCTGGTTGAAGATAAAAATGGATCAATTTGGGTGGGTACCGACCAGCGAGTAGTTGTTTTTTATTCTCCCGATAATGTATTGGATGGCAACCACGATTGGGATGCACAACCTGTTTATGTTACCCAAAACGGGTACACGCAGTACCTGATGCAAAATCAGGCGACTACAGTAATTGCTATTGACGGCGCTAACCTTAAGTGGATCGGCACACAAAGTGGAGGCGTATTTCTAATGTCGGCAGACGGAACACAACAGATATATAATTTCACTTCATCAAACAGTCCCTTGCTTTCAAACAACATAGTATCTATAGTTATTAACCCTAATAATGGCGAAGTATTTTTTGGTACCGACAAAGGAATTGTTTCTTTTAAAGGCACTGCCACAGAAGGCTTAACATCATTTGGCAATATATACGCTTACCCGGACCCGGTACCGCATGATTATTCGGGCCCTATTGCAATTAAAAACCTGGTTACGAATGCCGATGTAAGAATAACCACGGTAAACGGCGAATTGGTTTACCATACAACTGCATTGGGCGGACAAGCAATATGGAACGGCGATAATTTTGATGGAAAGCGTGTACAGACTGGCGTTTATCTTGTTTTTTGTGCCAGCCCAGATGGTAGCCAAACAAAGGTTGCCAAACTTCTATTCATTAATTAATGCATGTATCATTCAACTGAAGCAATTGTTCTGCAGCTATATCCATATAAGGACCATAATGCAGTTGTAAAGATTTACAGTAAAGATATGGGTCTCATTTCCTGCTGGGCGGCTTCAATACATAAAAAAACATCGAAGACCAAAGCTAATTTACTTCAACCATTATCTGTAATAAAAGCGGAAATAAGCAGCAAAGGTTCTGATAACCTGGTGCAGTTGAGAGAAATAGAAACGTCAATTCACACACCCGGAATTGCATTGAATATTGAAAAAAGCACCATTGCCATGTTCCTTGCTGAGCTTCTTTTAAAATCACTGAAAGAATCTTCAGCCGATGATTCGCTTTATGAATTTATTAAAGAAGCCGTCTTACTTCTTGATAAAACAAAAGAGCGCTGCATAAATTTTCACGTGCTTTTTATAATACGGTTATCTGATTATTTTGGGTTATTACCCAAAGGAAACTATACCTCAACTACTTCTTATTATAATCTTCAAGACGGCATTTACCAGGCCACTGCACCGCTTCACCCCCATTTCCTTAACCCGCCTGAAAGTGAATGGCTGAGTAAGCTATCTTCTCAAAGCCTTGATAAGTTTAATGAAGTAGTTATACCTTCTTCATCACGAAAACTTTTACTGCGCGGGCTTATAGAGTATTTTGAATTGCACCTTGCCATGAGCCCACTAAAGTCTCACCTTATACTCGAAGAGGTTTTTTGAGATTACTTTGGGGTAAACTTTATCATAAAAAAGGCCAATATCCCATACAGCACATTAGGTATCCATACTGAAACAAACGGCGATATAATGCCTCCCTCAGCAAATGTTGTTGAAGTTTTCATAAACAATATGTATGAAAAAGCAATCAGCAAGCCTATACCCAAATGCAAGCCTGTACCTCCCCTTACCTTACGGCTCGACAATGAAACTGCTATAAGAGTAAGTATAAATGTGGCAAAGGGGTACGATGTCCTTTTATATTTCTCAACCTCATCAAATTCAACATTATTGGAGCCTGCCATGCGCTGCTGCACAATAAACTGGTTCAGCTCCTTATAATCCATAGCTTCCACATCGGTTAGTTTCTCTTGAAAATCTCCGGGATAGAAACCCAGCGCTGAATCCTTTTCCATACCGGAAGTAGTAATTTCCCTTCCATCAGGTGAAATTTTGCGGATAAAATAGTTGTATATCTTCCAGGTTCTTTTAGCACTATCCCACATAATAGTTTCAGACATAAGCTTGTACGTGAGATTCTGGTTATCTATTTTTTCCAGTGCAAATTTCTGGCCCAGGTTTCTTGTTACATCATAATTATGCAAATAAATAAACACTCCCGGGCTTACTTGTTTATGGATATGTATAGACAGGTTAAAATACTGTCCACGCACATAGGTATCTTCAAACCTTATGCGTGTTTTATTGGCATTAGGTATTACAATATGGTTCAGGTATAATGACAGTGAAGCTATCAATGCAGCTCCCATCATATAAGGAACAAGCAGCCTCCAAAAGCTAACAGCTCCGCTTAATATAGCAATAAGTTCGCTGCGTGCGGCGAGGCGTGATGTGAAAAACACTACAGCAATAAAAGTAAACAGGGGGCTATATTGGTTAACAATGTAAGGAATGAAATTGAGATAATAATCAAAGACTATACTGTATAAAGATGCATGGTGATTAATAAATGCATCAATCTTTTCTGAAACATCAAAAATTATAACTATAACACTTATAAGGCTAATGGCATAGATGAAAGTGCCTATGAATTTGCTAAGGATATATTTATCCAGTTTTTTCATATTACCCTTACGGTAATAAAGTTCTGATAATGTTTCAGGTCTCCTTCTACAATAACCACTTCTTCAACAATGGCGCGCGGTGAACCAATATGACACCATTCAACAAACTTCTTCAAACTCTCTTCTTCTCCTTCAGCTTCTATATAAACTGTCCCGTCTGATTCGTTCCGGGTAAACCCAGACACACTGTATAAATGAGCCTTATCTACTGCAGTAGCCCTGAAGTAAACCCCTTGCACTTTACCATGTATCCGTATTTTCAAATGCTTCTTCATGAATTCTATAAGCGGGTATTTACGCGTTTTACCATGTCTTTTTTCCATGAGGCAAAATCGCCTTCAAGTATATGCTTACGGGCCTCTTTCATAAGCCAGACATAAAATGCTAAGTTATGAATACTGCTTATTTGCGGGCCCAGTATTTCGCGCGAATGATGTAAATGCCTTACATATGCCTTAGAATAATAAGTATCGACATATGATGTACCATCAGGGTCTAACGCAGAAAAGTCATCCTTCCACTTACTATTCATAAGGTTTACAACACCGTTGCTGGTAAACAACCATCCATTACGTCCATTACGTGTTGGCATTACACAATCAAACATATCTATACCTAACGCTACAGACTCCAATAAATTTTCCGGGGTGCCTACTCCCATTAAATAACGGGGTTTATTTTCAGGTAAATGGGCACAAACCTTTTCGGTCATGGCATACATTTCTTCAGCCGGTTCACCTACTGATAATCCTCCTATAGCATTACCATCCAAATCCATATCAACAATTGCCTTTGCAGACTCTTCACGTAAATCGGCATAAACCCCACCTTGTACTATACCATAATGAAGTTGCTTCATACCTTCATCATTTCTGCTTCTGTAATGGTCGGCGCTACGTTTAAGCCACCTGTGAGTAAGGGCTATTGAATCCTTTACATATTTATAATCGGCAGGGTATGGAGTACATTCATCCAGGGGCATCATAATATCGGAACCAATGATTCGTTGGATATCAAGTACTTTCTCGGGGGTAAAAAAATGCTTTGAACCATCGAGATATGAAGTAAACTCAACTCCTTCTTCTCTTATTTTACGTGTAGGGGAAAGAGAATATACCTGGAAACCTCCACTATCGGTAAGTATAGGTAGATTGCAATGCATAAATTTATGCAAGCCTCCTGCCTTACCCATAGTATCCATACCCGGACGTATATAAAGATGGTAGGTATTACCTAAAATTATTTGTGCTTTTACGTCGTTCACTAAATCTTGCTGGCTAACGGCCTTCACCGAGCCAATGGTGCCCACGGGCATAAAAACAGGGGTTTCAAAAACGCCATGAGCCGTATGAACAGTGCCTGCACGGGCAGATGAGTTAGGGTCTTTATGTATTAACTTAAATGACAAATTATGTTAATTATTCTGTTGAAATGATGCCAAAATTAGCAGGATTCCGTCTTCCCGATGGGGGTAGCTTTGCATAAACAAAAAATACTATGCCGGTAACTCTTATTTACGTGCTCCTTATTTCATTTGGTATTTGCTTCCTTATACAGCTCATTTTTCTGCTTTTTGTTTACTCCGGCTTTGCTTTCAGAAAGAAAAAGTCAAATATTAAAAGCATAGGCTTCCCTTCAGTTTCAGTAATAATTTGTGCAAAAAATGAGGAAAAATTCATAGAAAAGAATTTATCGTACGTACTTGAACAGGACTACCCAGGTTTTGAGGTTATAGTGGTAAACGATTGCTCAACCGATGGCACCCAGGAGATACTGGATGGCATGCAAAAAAAATATGCCAACCTGCGTAGCCTTATTATACACGAGGGCAATGCCAACAAACACGGAAAGAAATTAGCACTTACTATCGGTATTAAAAACGCCCAATACGAATACCTCGTATTTACAGATGCTGACTGCCGCCCGGCAAGCACCGGATGGCTAAAAGACCTTATTAATGCTTTCGATTCAGAAACTGAGATAGTGCTTGGCTATGGAGCTTATGCACGGAAAGGTGGTTTAGTTAACTCCCTTATTCGTATGGATACTTTCCAGATAGGCTTGCAATATATGTCATTGGCTATGGCAGGGATGCCTTATATGGGTGTTGGGCGTAATTTAGCATACAAAAAATCATTATTTGTAAGGCAAAAGGGGTTTTCCCCTTATAACCATATTCCATCAGGTGACGATGACCTGTTTATTAATAAAGCAGCCAGCCGTTTAAATACCCGTATTGCCGCCTGCCCTGATTGTATAACCATTTCGGAACCCAAAGCAAGTCTTAAAGAATGGGTACGCCAAAAACGTAGGCATGTTTCCACCGCTAAATACTATAAGGGTTCAACCCTGTTCATTTTAGGATCTATTACCTTCAGTCAATATTTTTTCTGGTTTAGCTTCTTAGCCTTGTTATTCACCCCCTGGTGGAACATAGCATTAGCCTTATTCAGCATACGGCTTCTTATGCAAATGTTAATTTATGGTAAAGCAATGAAGAAGCTTGGCGAAAGCGATTTATTAGTATATTCGCCTGTTATAGAGGGATTGCTGCTTTTTGCCTTTTACCCGGGAGTAGCTATCTCTAATATGTTGTTTAAAGAAGTAAAATGGAAGACTTAGAACATTTATCAGCCAAGGCCTATCACGACTTCGAGCTCGTTAAACGGGCTATGGAAGGTGATCAGAAAGCCTATTCGGAGTTGATGAAGCGCTACTATGATTCTATTTACTTTATGATGCTGAAAATGGTTAAAAGCAAAGACGATGCTGATGACCTGACTATGGAAGCATTTGGTAAGGCCTTTAAAGGGCTTGCTCATTATACCCCCGACTATGCTTTTAGTACCTGGCTTTTTAAAATTGCCACCAATAACTGTATCGACCACATGCGGAGGCAAAAAATAAAACCTATTTCTATAGACAAGACTTATGAGAATGACGAAGGAGATGAAATGTCGATGGAGGTAAAATCGCAATACCTTGACCCCGAAGAAAAGTATATAAAGAAGCAGAAGATAAAGATTATGCATGACATTGTTGAGAAGCTGAAGCCCCGTTACCGCACATTGGTTGAGCTCCGCTACTTTAAAGAATGGTCGTACGAAGAGATAGCAGAACACCTCGATATGCCTATTGGTACTGTAAAAGGTCAGTTATTCAGGGCAAAGGAAATCATGCTGCATATCCTCAAAAATTCAAAAGACAAAATATAATTCCTTCTAATTTATGGCTGAAGCAGACGATATTTCTGTTTTGCTTAAGTATTTTCCATTATCTGAATCTCAGAAGTTCCAGTTTATTGAACTTGGCAAACTTTACCACGAGTGGAACCAGAAGATAAACCTTATATCGCGCAAGGATATGGAGCATCTATATCTGCATCATATTCTGCATTCGCTTAGCATTGCAAAACTTATTCAGTTTAAACCCGGCACTCGTATTATAGATGTAGGTACAGGTGGCGGCTTGCCCGGCATACCATTAGCCATTATGTTTCCCGAAAGTGCTTTTCTTTTAATTGATTCTACCGGCAAAAAAATAATGGTAGTGCAGGATATCCTTAAAAAATTGGGGCTGGAGAACGCAGCCGGAGAACAGGCTCGTGCCGAAGAAATAAAAGAAGATACAGATTTTGTTACCGGTAGAGGAGTAAGTGATATACAGGAGTTCTATAATAATGTAAGGCATCTTATTATGCCCAAAGGGACTAACAGTTTACCTAATGGTATTATTTATCTGAAGGGCGGAGAACTGAAAAAAGAATTAGGAAGGCTTGCCGGCGATGCAAGAATTACCCCTATAAATAAATGGTTTACCGAAGACTACTTTGAAAGCAAAATGATAGTGCATTTACGCACTAAATAACCTACCTGGCCGATTTAACATCAGCCTCAGTAACTGTATAGCCTTTATTGCCGAATGAATGTGTAATGTAATTGATTACAGCTGCGGCATCTTCATCGCTAAGTTCTTGAGCAGGCATTGAGCCGGTATATTTTTTGCCATCAACAGTTATCTCTTCCGAAGTACCTTTAATTAGTTGGGTAATGGCCCTCTTTTTATTGCTCAACAGGTAAGCAGAACCGGCTAAAGGAGGACAAACACGTGTAGCAGCACCATCTGCCGTATGACAACTAGCACATTTTGCCGTATAAATAGTTTTACCGGCATAGTAGGGCGAATTTTTTTCAGCATTTGCAACAGAATCCCTTACAGATTTTACATCTGCTTCAGTAACAGTAAAGCCATTATTATCGAATGAGTGAAACACATAGTTAAGCACAGCCGCCACTTCATCATCCTTTAAGTTGCTTTGTGCCGGCATAAGGCTATTATATTTCTTACCGTTCACCGTTATTGCATTTGAAGAGCCTAATATCACCTGTAGTATAGCCCTTCTTTTATCGGCCAATAAAAAATCAGATTTTGCCAAGGGGGGATAAGTACCTTCAAGCCCTGTACCATCGGGTTGGTGACAAACTATACAAATTCTTTGATAAACACCCTTTCCTGCAGCATAAGGAGAGTTATCTACCGGGGCCGCAGGAGGATTATTAGCCGGTGCCGATGCATTATTATTAGATGGGGAAGTATTATCGTTGCAGGCAAAAACAAAAATTGCAACCGCAAATAATAGTGTAATAAGTTTTCTCATGTTTGTTATTTTATCATCCCTGGTCATAGTCCACTACCACCACCGGTGTAAGCGGGTGCGACTGACAGGTAAGTATATAGCCCGATGCAACTTCGTCATCGGTAAGGGCATAATTCATATCCATATTAACTTTACCTTCTTTAACTTTTGCCCGGCAGGTAGCACAAACGGCACCCTTACATGAGAATGGGGCATCTATACCGGCATCAATGGCAGCATCAAGTATGGCGCTACCATTTGAAGAAAGCTGGAATGTAGTTTCTTTCCCATCCATAATAATAGTCACCTCGCTAATAGCTCCGGGAGATTTTGATATATCCTTCTTTACCTCTTCAACTATTGATGTAAAATACTCTATATGTATAAAGTTCTTGTTAACATTATTGTTCTCAAGTACATCTTTTACATTCTCCATCATTGGGCCAGGGCCGCATATGAAATATTCTATAACAGGGTTTCTTTCCACATATTTCGATAAAAGAACCTTCACCAGGTCTTTTGTGAGCATACCGGTAAGTTCTTGTGGAAACCCAACAGTTTGTGGCTTTTCAAAAACATAATGAACTACTAACCTTCCATTATTCATGGTTACCAGCTCATCCAGTTCTTTTTTAAATATGGTTGCAGCCTCATTATAGTTACCATAGAACAGGGTGAGTTTACTACCCGGTTCTGCTATAAGCGTGCTCCGGATAATAGACATCATTGGAGTGATGCCGCTACCACCAGCAAAAAGTGTGTAGTGTTTGCGGTTAGTATTCTTAAGCTCAGTATGAAAGTTCCCCATCGGGGTCATTATCTCAACACTATCACCTTTCTTTATTTTTTCATTTACATAGTTCGAGCCAAGGCCATTTTTCACCCTCTTAACTGCTATGCGCATAGGTTCTTTTAAAAGAGGACTACTACATATTGAATAGGAACGCCTAACCTCCTTACCATCAATGGTAAGCTTAAGGGTAAGGTGCTGGCCCTGTAAATAGGTATAATCTTTTTGCAGTTCTGAAGGAACATCGAAGGCTATTGAAACACAATCGGCAGTTTCGGGCTTAACTTCAGCAACAACTAGTTTATGGAATTTAGTCACAAGCTTTATATTTTAAAATTGAAAGCCCCCAAAATTAGAATTTTTTCTGTTGCAGGCTTGTGATTTTGATACTAATTGCCAATAGTTCAATAACTGTATATCTACCATGCAAAACAAGCTATAATGACTTTAAATACTCAGCGAAAGTGGAGGTTTTATACTTATCTGAAGAATAATATGATAACAAGGCTTTAAAATCAGACGCTTTATAATAGCCATATGCAGGTGCTCCTATTCGAGTCAATTGTTCATCAAGGAATACCGAAGCAGGGTAGTTTAACTTAGCATCAAGCAGGAAATTTGCAAATTCATTGGGGTTCCCCATTTTTGGGCTTTTATTTATATAAGTATTATTGTTAAAATGGATGGTATCAACTGTTTCCGCATTTAGCCTTACCGCATTATAATTGTCATTAATAAGTTCTACAATCTCAGGGTTAGAAAGAGTAGCAGAATCGAATGTATGACACCATTTACACCAATCAGTATACATACATATGTATATTTTTTTCTTGTTCTCTTTATTCAGGGCTATCGCCTTATCAAGGCTTACCCAATTAATAGTTGTTGAAGGTGTTTTTTCGGTCTTACCGCAACTTATCATTACAATAGACGCTATTATAATAAATACACTTTTACAGAGAGACTTAATATTTATCATTGGAAGGTATATTAGGTATACTCAAATTTAAAATTAATTGTGATAATTATTACATTTTGCAGATTTCAGCCAATTCTCCATTAAAATTATCATCCATCTCATCTATTCTAGTCCGAATAAATTATATTTGTGGTATAGAAAAACCGCAGCGATTATGTCAAATCTTTCAACACAGGAACTGGAAACAAAATTCCAGCAAAAGATAGATGCTAACGAATACATTGAGCCTAAGGATTGGATGATGGATAAGTATCGCTATAACCTCATCCGCCAGATATCTCAGCATGCTCATTCGGAAGTGGTAGGTATGCTGCCCGAGGCTAACTGGATTACCCGTGCCCCTAACCTACGCCGCAAAGCAGGCCTTTTAGCCAAAGTACAGGATGAAGCTGGTCACGGACTTTACCTTTATTCAGCAGCAGAAACATTGGGTATTAGCCGCGAAGAATTATTAAACCAGTTACTTACCGGTAAAGCCAAGTATTCAAATATATTCAACTACCCTACCTTAACCTGGGCCGATATAGGCGCCGTTGGTTGGCTGGTTGACGGAGCAGCTATTATTAACCAGGTTATGCTGCAAAGAGCCTCTTATGGGCCTTATGCACGTGCTATGATAAGGATCTGCCGCGAAGAAAGCTTTCACCAAAGACAAGGTTTTGAAATAATGGTTACTCTTTGCCAGGGAACAGCAGAACAAAAAGCTATGGCACAGGATGCACTTAACCGATGGTGGTGGCCATCTATGATGATGTTCGGACCGAACGACAAAGACTCCCCGCATAGTTCAGATATGGCTAAATGGAGGGTAAAACGTGAAAGCAATGACGACCTTCGCCAACGTTTTGTTGACAGGGTTGTGCCTCAAGCCGACTTTTTGGGTATTACAGTACCGGATGATAAATTAAAATGGAATGCAGCCACCCAACATTATGATTTTGGTGAGATTGATTGGACCGAGTTCCACAATGTTATAAATGGTAATGGGCCTTGTAACCGCGAACGCCTAAATGCCCGCATTAAAGCGCATGAGGATGGAAAGTGGGTACGCGACGCAGCAGTAGCATACGCCAATAAAAAACGCAAAAAAGCAGCATAATATATATATAATTATGGAACAAAAAGATACTCAATGGCCTCTTTGGGAGGTGTTTATTCAATCGAAATCGGGCCAACCATATAAACATGCCGGCAGCGTGCATGCAGCAGACAAAGAACTTGCTTTGCTCAATGCCCGTGATGTTTATACCCGCCGTAACGAAGGAACCAGTATTTGGGTAGTGCCAGCTGAATATATAGTAGCATCTACACCGGAAGAAGTAGGGCCATTTTTTGATCCTGCAAACGACAAAGTATATCGTCACCCTACCTTTTACGAAGTACCTGAAGGTGTAAAGTACTTGTAAAAGTACGTTTGCGTTAAGCTGTTCTGTCCAAATATCAACCCCATGAATTTGACAGTTTTTTTTAGGCTTGTCACCAATCTTAAACTATTACTCTGGTTATTGTTTGTAATAATTATTGTTATTGCATTGCAGCAATTCTATTTCGGGCAAACGCATATATGGAACCCGGCCATATATAAAATGTCTTTTTATAATCTTATCAATCATAAGGACCTTTATTCAGCCCAACAACTTTACCGAGGAGAGAACATTGACATATTCAAATACAGCCCTTCATTTGCCTTTCTTTATGCCCCGTTAGCAATTATTCCTTTGCAGCTAAGCATGATTCTGTGGAATCTTTTAAATGTGATTATATTTTTCTTTGCGGTAAAATCACTACCATTTAATGATAAAAAGAAATCAATTATTATATGGCTCACACTTCTTGAGCTCATCATATCAATTCAAAACAGCCAGAGCAATATTTTGATGGCAGGATTAATGATATTTTCATTTACCGCCATGGAAAAGAAAAATTTCCTGTTTGCCAGTTTATGCATTGTGTTATCTGCATATATAAAACTGTTTGGCCTTGTAGCTTTGCTCCTGATATTTTTCTATCCTGGTAAAACTAAATTCCTGATATATACTATTATATGGAGTCTTCTCATTTTTGTACTGCCACTAATAGTTATATCACTAAATGAATTAGTGCAGTTATACAAAAACTGGGGGACTATGCTTCAACATGATGCAATTATTTCTCAAGGACTTTCTATAATGGGGATACTCAAAAGCTGGTTCGGCGTAAATGCAACTAAGGCAATTCAAATTGCAGGACTAATATTATTATCAATCCCATTACTTGCCAATAAAATGCACTCAAACAAGCAATTTCGAATGCTATACCTGTGTTCTGCATTAATTTGGGTGGTAATATTTAATCATCGTGCAGAGTCACCTTCATTTATTATTGCCTTAACAGGGATAGTTATATGGTTCGTAATGCAGGAACCTAAGCCATTGATTACAATTTTTATTCTGCTTGCAATTGCAATAACTTCGTTAGCACATAGCGATCTATTGCCAGTGTCTTTCCGCATCAATTTTATTGACGCCTATGAAATAAAGGGATTACCATCATTTGTTTTATGGATAGTAATACAATATAAAATTTGTATTATGGCTTTTACGCCTCAATCTTTGCAGGCTCAAGGCTCCACTGATGAATGACAAAAATTGTAGAAGCGAGGAGTAGAAATGCTCCAGTTTGATGCAATACTCCCAACACAACAGGAACAGAATAAACAAGTGTAAATACTCCCAGCAAAAACTGTACACACAGCATACCTAATAATACATTTACACCATGCCTTTGAGTTGGTAATAATGCTATTTTACGTGCTTTAAACCAAACTAAAAACACAAGTATTGTAACTATATAAGCATTATAACGGTGTATGAACTGCACACCAGCAACACCATCGAAGAAGTTACGCCAAACCGGGGTAAGAGCTGTTATTTCAGGGGCTATCCAGTTTTCGCCCATCTTAGGCCATGTTGGGTCGAACTGACCTGCCCTGAGCCCGGAAGTAAATGCCCCATACATAATTTGAACGGCGACAAAGAAGAGTAATACGTAACACCATTTCTTTATAGAAGAAAATTGATTATCTGTTTTTTGTCTTGGATAAATTAAATCGAGTGCAACCCAAAACGTAAACCCAAATGAGAGAAGTGCTGTCATTAAATGGGCAGCTAAACGATAATGGCTTACATGCGGTTCATTGATCAAACCGCTTTGCACCATATACCAACCTAATAAACCTTGTAGTCCGCCTAATAAAAAAACACCAACAAGCTTCACCATTAGCTGTTTTGAAATGCATTTTTTTACCAGGAAATAAATAAATGGAAGAATAAAAACCACGCCAATTATATTGCCTATTGCACGGTGAATATATTCCCACCAGTAAATAGATTTATAATCTTCTATCGAGAAATAGCTATTGATCAATTTATATTCGGGAGATGCCTTGTAATGATCAAATGCCGATTGCCATTGCTCAGGCGTGTGCGGAGGAAATCCACCAACAAAGGACCATGTAGTGATCGATAATCCTGAGTGAGTTAAGCGGGTAATGCCACCTACAATAACCATAGCCCATATAAGTATGCAACCTGTAATGAGCCAAACTACTATGCCTTTATCGTATGATTTCATATTCAGGGCGAAATTACTAAAAAGCAGAAACGGTTATTTATGACTTAGGGCTTGTAATTAAAAAGCCAGAAGCTCCTCATAAAGCTCTTTCATTGGCAAGCCCATTACATTGGTATATGAGCCTTCAATTCTTTCAATACCTATCAAACCAATCCATTCCTGTATTCCATACGAGCCTGATTTATCATAAGGCTTGTATTTCTTCACATAATATTCTCTTTCCTCTACTGGTAAAGGTTTGAAATAAACATCGGTAAGTACGTGAAAAACTTTCCTCTTAGTACGTGAACGCAGGCAAACACCGGTAGCAACCCTATGTTTTTTGCCTGATAACTTACCCAACATGTCTATAGCATCTTTTTCATTAATGGGCTTAAGGAGTGATTGCTCCTCGTGCCAAACTATAGTATCTGCAGTAACAAGTATATACCCTTCAGGCAATTCATCATTTGCAAAAGCAGCCGATTTTTTTTCGGCTATATATTTGACTACATCCTCACATTGCAATTCGGCAGGATAAGATTCATCAACATCTTTTATCTTTAATTCAAACTTCAGTCCAATTTCTTCAAGTAGTTGCCTGCGTCTCAAAGATTGAGAGGCTAGTATAATTTTCATTTTCCCTGAAATAAAGTCTGTAAAATTCATAGGCTTAGTGTGATAAAATATAAGCGAATACAAATAAATAAGAAATTCCTGAAAGCATAAGCAATTTTAACCAAGTACTTATTTTATGAAAATCTTTTGAAGACTTAGCTTTAAATAAATTCAATGCAATCATTACTAATGGGGCTAATGTAAAACCTATTATATATGTAACCGACAACCACCCTTTTACCTGAATACATTTAACCAATAATATCGCAAGCAAAACAAAAACAAGCAGCAATACCATCCCAGTAAATACTTTTGCGGCTCTTACTCCCCAAGCAATGGGTAAAGTCCGGCAACCAGCATTCCTGTCCCCCTCAATGTCTTCAATATCTTTAACTATTTCGCGGGCAAGGGTTGTAAGAAAAGCAAAAACCGATATAGCTCCAATACCATATAAAATCGGAGTAAGATGCACACCGGTTGCAACTATATCGGCACGTGTGGCACAAGTATAAAGTTCAACAAAGCCGGCAGTAAATGGTACAAAGGCAATAAATAATGCAACCAGCAAATTGCCCACTAAAAGCATATACTTAAACGAAGTGGTGTAGAACCATAAACCCGAGGCATAAAAGAAAAACAGAAGCCCAAGATTAGGTAAGCCAATTTTAGTAGATGACCAACACCCTATTGCTATGCCGGTAATAGTTAGTACCCAATAAAGCAAAAGAGCCTGGTCGGGAGAAATAGAATTGCCCACAATTACTTTACCCGGTTTATTTATTTTGTCAGCGTTTACATCGTAATAGTCATTAATTATATATCCACCAGCTGCTAAGCATGTAAATGCAAGAGCAAAGACAAGGAATAAAGATTCGCTAAGCTGTAATGAGAAACCTTGTATTTTAAAATAGGGATATAAAAATGCATACCTGATCATATACTGCGTAAACAATATTATAATAAGGTTAGGAAAACGGACGAGCCGGAAAAAGGCCATTATCCTGTTCATAAAAGAAAACTATCCTGCATAAAAATAATTATGCCTGTGCTGTTGGGCCACCAAAGTTCATTGGTATGGCATTTACCTCGGTATCTTCTACTGTGCCATGAACTGATTCAAACTTCACCATATTTTCTTTCAATGCCTTGAGCAGCCTTTTAGCATGCTGAGGGGTAAGCAAAATTCTCGATTTTACTTTTGCCTTAGGCACACCGGGCATAATACGTATAAAATCAATTATAAATTCTGAATTAGAATGAGTAATAACCGCAAGGTTTGAATAAATGCCTTCGGCAACTTCTTCCGGCAATTCAATATTAATATTTACCTGATTTGGCTTATTGTTGTCTTCCATAGCTATTGATTTAATTACTGTAGACGGCAAAGGTAGTATTTAAAGAGCAAATGAAATTAGGTTGAAAGCCATCAATAGGCAATAAGAACTGATATAAAGACATATATAATAATAAAACAAGTAAAAAATGAGTTTTTAACATATTTCTTAAGTTTTTATGATAAAGCTATTTGCTATTCCAATTTTATTATTTTTGCAGCCAATTTAAAAATGACGACCATGACAAATAAAAATGATGCCTCTATCGAAGCAAGAGTAAAAAAGATCATCGTTGACAAATTAGGCGTTGATGAAAAAGAAGTAACCCCACAGGCTAGCTTCACCAATGACTTAGGCGCTGATTCTCTCGATACAGTTGAGCTTATCATGGATTTTGAGAAAGAATTTAACATTGCCATCCCGGATGAGCAAGCTGAAAAAATCAACACTGTAGGCGAAGCTATCGCTTATATTGAAGCTAACGTTAAGTAATATTCCCTTGCATTTTCAATGCAGTTAAAACGCGTAGTTGTTACAGGAATAGGTGCCCTTACCCCCATTGGCAATAACCTGGCAGAGTATTGGTCAGGACTTATTGCAGGGAAAAGCGGTGCCGCTGCTATTACCCGTTTTGATGCTTCAAAGTTTAAAACCCGGTTTGCTTGCGAACTGAAAGGGTTTAAAGTTGAAGACCACTTTGAACGCAAAGAAGGAAGAAAAATAGATCCATATGCCCAGTATGGATTAGTTGCTGTAGAAGAAGCCATAAAAGATTCGGGCCTTGACCTTGATAAGATTGACCGTGATAGAGTTGGGGTAATCTGGGGTTCGGGTATTGGCGGCTTAGATACATTTCTTGAAGAATGTATGAACTTTGCCCGCGGAGACGGAACACCTCGTTTCAATCCTTTCTTTATTCCAAAAATGATAGTTGATATCCTTTCGGGCCATATATCCATAAAATATGGCTTAAGAGGTCCTAACTTTACTACCGTTTCAGCCTGTGCTTCATCTACCAATGCATTAATTGATGCCTTTACCTATATACGATTAGGTAAGGCGAATATTATTGTTTCCGGAGGATCAGAAGCTGCTATTGATCAGGCAGGTATAGGCGGATTTAATGCTATGAAAGCATTATCGGAACGTAATGACTCTCCTGAAACAGCATCCCGCCCTTTTGATAAAGACCGTGATGGTTTTGTAATGGGCGAAGGAGCTGGTTCTCTTATATTAGAGGAAATGGAACACGCACTGGCACGCGGAGCAAAAATTTATGCAGAAATAGCCGGTGGCGGAATGACTGCTGACGCGCATCATATGACTGCTCCACACCCGGAAGGATTGGGAGCTATTAATGTAATGAAACTTGCATTGGAAGATGCAGGAATGCAGACTACCGATATCGACTATATTAATGTACACGGCACTTCAACACCTCTTGGTGATATAGCCGAAACAAAAGCAATTTTAAAGGTATTTGGCGAACACGCCTACAAACTTAATATAAGTTCTACAAAATCAATGACAGGGCACTTACTTGGTGCTGCAGGCGCTGCTGAAGCAATAGCTTGCATTATGGCAGTGAAGGATGGCATCATTCCTCCTACTATTAACCACTTTACCGATGACCCTGAGCTTGACAACAAGCTGAACTTTACGTTTAATAAAGCCCAGAAGAGGAATATAAACGCTGCAATAAGCAATACATTTGGCTTTGGGGGGCACAATGCCTCGGTTATTGTTCGCAAGTTTGAGAAATAAAAGAAAGGCAACACCTTTCTCTCAATAATACACAATGGACATTCCTGAAATTTTAAACCATCTTGGTGAAGAACATGAGCGCTATTTTAATGCCGTTGCACCACCTGTTATACAAAGCAGTAACTTCTGTTATAAGACTGTAGCTGACTTCCGTAATGCTATTGCTCATGAGACACATATACCGACCTATACCCGCGGAGCCAACCCTACAGTTTCCATATTGCACAAAAAACTGGCAGCCCTTGAGAAAGCAGAAGATGCCCTTGTATTTGCCAGCGGAACTGCTGCTATAACAGCTTCAGTAATGTCTTTAGTTAAAGTCGGAGACCATGCTATTTGTGTACAAAAACCTTATAGCTGGACCAATGCCCTTCTTAATAAATACCTTGTCAATTATGGTGTTACTACAACCATGATTGATGGAACACACATTGAGAACTTTGAAAAAGCAATAAAACCTAATACCAAGCTTATTTATTTAGAGTCGCCTAATTCGATAACCTTCGAATTACAAGATATTGAGGCTGTTTCTACACTTGCACACAAACATGGAATTAGTGTTGTGATAGATAATAGCTATTGTTCACCACTTTGTCAAAACCCACTGGAACTTGGTGCTGACCTGGTTCTTCATTCTGCAAGTAAATATATTGGTGGGCATAGCGACCTTGTTGCGGGCGTTGTATGTGGATCAAAAGTGCGGATTGAAAACATGTTTGCTAAGGAGTTCATGAACCTCGGTGCAATAATATCTCCCAATGATGCATGGCTTATGATACGTAGTTTACGCACGCTTCAACTCAGGATAGATAAAGCAGTATCTACCACGCCACAAGTAGTTGAGGCTTTGATAGGGCATCCGAAAATTGAAAAAATATACTATCCGTTCTTGAAAAGTAACCCTCAATATGAACTGGCAAAAAAACAAATGAAAGGCAGTCCGGGGTTGTTTTCTCTATTACTTAAAACTGATATTAAAGGTGTAGAAAGATTCTGCGATAGCCTCAAACGCTTTCTTATGGCAGTTTCCTGGGGCGGGCATGAATCATTAGTCATACCTTTTTGTGCTATAGCTGAAGAAAACAGGAAAGCTAACGATATGCCTGATAATCTAGTCCGTTTTTTTATCGGTATTGATGAAGTAGAATACTTGAAACAAGATATTCTACAGGCCCTCGATAAAATTTAATCAGCTTATTCTTTCAATAGAAGCCATATAAAATCCGTCGTGGCCAGATTCAGAAGGCAGTATTTTTTTCTCTGCAATCTTTTTATAACCCGGATTTTCAGAAAGAAATTTATCAACCGCATGCTCATTCTCTGAAGGTAAAATACTACAAGTAGCATAGATAACTTTGCCACCCACCTTTGCCATTTTAGAATAAGAAGAGAGTATCTCGGTTTGTTCAACCGTAATTCTGTCAATACTTTCTTTACTAAGTTTCCATTTCAAATCGGGGTTACGTTTAAGCACGCCCAAACCCGAACAAGGCACATCCAATAATAAACGATCTGCTGTTTTCTCCATACGCTTAATTACTTTCGATGAAGTAATGGCGCGTGGCTCTATGATACTAACACCAGCCCTGGCAGCACGTTTTTGCATCTCTTTCAATTTCCATTCATGTACGTCCAATGCAAGTATTTTACCCTTATTCTGCATTAAGGCAGCAATATGCAAAGTCTTTCCACCGCCACCGGCACATGCATCTACCACACGCATACCGGGTTTTACATCCATAAAATAGGCCACTTCTTGCGATGATGCATCCTGCACCTCAAACCAGCC
>Ga0206875_1019_pt1 | contig 54843 bp, 54 predicted proteins | sample Alteio_BWOrgCont_9_FD_152616 | JGI IMG/M metagenome (GOLD analysis project Ga0206875, IMG submission 152616) | Enriched cells from forest soil in Barre Woods Harvard Forest LTER site, Petersham, Massachusetts, United States -... | ecosystem: Environmental > Terrestrial > Soil > Temperate forest > O... | reverse complement strand
TTTTAAAGCGCACACGCGGTTACTACGGCGCTAAAAAGAATGTATTTACTATTGCCAAGAATACATACGAAAAAGGTTTAAAGTATGCTTATCGCGACCGTAAAACCAAAAAGCGCAATTTTCGCGCATTGTGGATCCAGCGTATCAATGCCTCTACCAGGCAATATGGTATATCATATTCTGAATTTATGAATATGGTTATAACTAAGGGCATACAGCTCAACAGGAAAGTTCTTGCTGATTTGGCAATGAACCACCCTGAAGCCTTTAAAAAGGTTGTTGATACTGTAAAGTAGTCTTTAGTTCTGCTATAGATTGTTAAAAGGATTCCTCTGTGAGTCCTTTTTTTGTTGTATCTTAGTAACAAATCCATTTAAAAAAGGAAAGCATTTTTTGTGAAAAAAGCGATTGGTATACTTTTCTTATTCGTCATCACTATTAATTTGTTTGCGCAGTCTGATACTGTTTATGAGTATTCGTTCGGCGGCATACAAAATGATAACTGTAACCAGATAAGGACTACGTCTGACGGAGGCTACATAATGGTGGGCACTACGAATAGCTTTGGTCATGGTGCTAATGATTTTTATGTAATTAAAGTTGACTCTCTTTTCCATCACCAATGGTCGACAGCATTGGGCGGACCAAGCAGCGATGAAGGATATTCTGTGACCCCAACACTCGATAAAGGTTATGCATTTGTAGGTTATAGTTATGTAAATAGTACTAATGGATATGATGTGTTAATGATAAAAACAGACTCGAAGGGTAATGTGCAATGGCAGAAAACTTATGGTGGCTCCGACTGGGATTTTGGTTATAGTATTCAGCAAACCCTGGATAGTGGATACGTAATTTGCGGGCAGACATATAGCTATGGCTCAGGAAATGGAGATGTATACGTAATACGTACGGATAAACTGGGTGATACGCTATGGACAAAAGCAATTGGCGGAACAGGATACGATATTGGTAATGCAGTGCATGTCGTTAATGATTCGCTTTACTATATTGCAGGAACAACAACGAGCGGACTTTCTGTTGGCGATACCAATATTTACTTTATTAAAATAAACAATAATGGCCTTATTGAGAAGGATACAACCTTCGGTGCCAGTGCCCAGTCTATTAATGTCGGGCATTCTATTGAAGGTGCCTTAAATAACGGCCTTATTATTTCCGGGTATGCAAACATCAGGAATAGAAGCTATAGCAGCCCACTATTTATAATGCTTGATAGTAGCGGGAAAATGCAAAAATTTGATTCAATATATTACCCGGGTGAGGAATATAGTAATGATGCCATGCAATGTCCTGACCGCACTTTTATTTCGGCGGGTGCAAGTAATATACCAGGGTATGGAGAGTTTGATCTTATTGCAATGCGTTTATATCAACCCCCACTTTATTTCTGGTGGGCTGCTCCAAGCGAAGGCGGTAAAGGTGAGGATATTGGTACTTCATGTGCCATCTCAAAAAATAGTAATGCTGTTTTCGCGGGATGTTCTAATAGTACAGATAGTTCAGTTGGATTTCCGAAATTGTCCATAGGCCTCTACGATGTTTTTGTTTGCCGTTTTAAAAATTGCGACAGTATCATACAGGACAATAAATTATATCATAAAATCACCCGGTTTCAGGACACTTTGCCACCTTTAGCAATTGATGAGCAAGCTCCGCCAACACTAATGGTAAAGGTTTTCCCAAACCCTGTGGCAACAGATGCAACCATAGTAGTGCAAGGCGAATTGGCAGATAAATACTGGGTTAACTTATATGACATGAATGGTAAGAGTATTATGGAAGGTAAAGAAATGACAAAATTGGGCCACGGGCAAGTCATATTCCATTTGGTAAAAGGTAATTTACAGTCAGGAATATATTTATTTAAAGTATTCGATAAGAATAATAATTCAGCAAACGGGAAGATAATAATAGAGTAAGTTTTATGCAAAAGAAAGAAAGTGATAAGGAAACAGAAGGTTTAAGGCTCAATAAATATATTGCAGATACCGGTTATTGTTCACGACGTAAGGCTGATGAGATTATTTTTGCCGGCAGGGTTACTGTAAATGGGCATTTAATGATTGAACCAGGCCGTCGTGTAAAAAATAGTGATGTAGTTATTGTAGAGGGCCAACGCTTAAAGCAACCACAACGTTGTTACATATTGCTCAATAAGACCAAGGATGCTATAAGCACAGTGTCTGATGAGCGTGACCGCAAAACAGTTATGGACCTAATTCAGGGCGCTACCAAGGATAGGGTTTACCCAATCGGCAGGCTCGACAGGAATACCACAGGCATATTGCTGCTTACTAATGATGGTGAGTTGGCAAATCGCTTATCACACCCGTCAGGTGAGATGCGGAAGGTATATAAAGCCAGGTTAGATAAGCCTTTGCCTTATGCAGACTTAAAAAAAATACGTAATGGTGTAATGCTGGAAGATGGTTTTGCAAAGCCTGATGAAGCCAGCTACGATAAAAATGGAGATGAAACTTCTGTAGTGTTAACGCTACATATTGGTTGGAATCGTATAGTAAGGCGCATTTTTGAAACCCTTGGTTACAAGGTTAAGGCACTCGACAGGGTTAGCTATGGAGGACTTACATTGCACGGCGTTCCACGTGGAGACTGGCGCTACCTTACACCCGAAGAGGTGAGGAAGCTTTACGGCTCCAAATAAATCTTTTTATAACGCCAACTGGAAGGAGGAAACAGGCTTTGCCTGCGTTAGTTGTCTATAACGTTTTCCGGAAACTTTATGGTGTGAGTCTGGTCTTTGAATTTAAAGACAACTTTATAGTTGTTTTGAATATTGGTTGCGCCGTCAAAGAACATATTCAATGAAGTACGGGCAGTTTTGAAGTAGGAAGCAATTACAATAAATCTTTCAACACGGGTAGCAGGCGCTTTGCCGTTAATGGTAGCATGGCCTTCTAAAATAGCAGTTATGGCTTCGTTTATCAAAGCAAGGTCAACACCTCTAACAGTGTTCCTGACTTTGTTTGGCAGGTCCTCTAAAAATTCTTTTCTCGAAATGTGATTTACCGTGCCGGTATTGCCATTGTTGCTGTGTGAATTCATTGTAAAAATGTTTAATAGTTGTAGATGTACTTAGTCATGCAATATACAACTATTTAATGGATAATTAGTGAACTAATTTCCTGAAATTTCTTGCTTGAAAAGATGCTTATTCCACTACCTCCATTAGTGTTCTGAAAGCAGTGAACTTATCCTGGAATCTCTTTATTCCTTCCTGCTGCATGTGTGGTGCATGCTTCTCTTTATAGGTATGATATTCCTTTAAACTATGGCATGAGTATTGAATGGAGTAGGTGGTGCCACTATCTTCTACATCTAATAGGCGCGACATACGATAGCCGGTAAAAAGCCCGGTGCTAAGCATTTCGGGAATATGTTCTTTTTGCATCCATTCCAGCCATTTGTGGTGAATGTCATCATCAACATTTATGGTTACGTTGTATAATATCATAAGCTATAAATAATTGCTAATATAACGTTCTATCAAACGCGGAACTGCGTATTGATTTATCTTTTTCTTCTCTGCCCAAAAGCAATCGTTTGGCAGTTTTTTTAATGTTTTGCCGATTTTTATTTTGATGAATTGTGCATTGAGCCTTTGATGGCTGAGTATATGTTTGTATGGGGTGGACACAGATTCAATGACTGGGTTGGCAGTTGAAAGAATTGCTTTTAGTTCTTTATTGCTAATTAAGTTTTCTGGTGTAATAGCCTTCTCGGTTTCAATACATGGAAAATCATTTAAGCCTTTCCATATATCATTGCCTTTTCGGTTTCTGAGTAACAAGCTATCTCCTTTAGATACTACAATATAATTCAAGAAGCGGTCTCTCACTTTTGTTTTACCTTGTTTTACCGGAAGCATACCGGTTTGCTTTTTAGCATATGCATAGCAGGCTAATTGCACGGGACATTCCGGGCAGTTTGGGCTTTTAGGGGTACAGCATAAAGCACCCAGTTCCATTATGGCCTGGTTGTAATTACCAGGATTGTTTTTAGGGAGCAATTCAGCTGCTGCTTCCCATATCTTTTTTTTGCCTTCGGTTGAATCTATCGGAGTTGAAATACCCAGCAGCCTTGAATAAACACGTAATACATTTCCATCGACTACAGGATAGGGTAGTTTAAACGCTATGGATGTAATTGCTGCTGCGGTATAATCTCCCACACCTTTTAATGCACGTATTGATTCATAATCGATAGGGAATTTGCCTTTATACTTAGCGACTATTTCTTTTGCTGCGTGGTGCATGTTTCGCGCCCGGGAATAATAACCAAGGCCCTGCCAAAGCTTTAATATGTCATGTTCTGATGCTACAGCAAGTTTCGATACCGTTGGATACTTTTCTATAAAGCGATTGTAGTAATCCCAGCCCTGGTTTACCCTTGTTTGCTGCAATATTACTTCCGATAGCCATATTTTATATGGATCGTTGGTGGCCCGCCAGGGCAGGTCGCGCTTATTCACATCATACCATTTCAATAACTTATGGCTCCAATCACCCATTTTTACTCTAATAGTCTTCAAAAATACTTATTACACCCGACCTGCACGAATAAACCATTAACCTTCTTTAACAGTCTTAATACTTGAGATTTTGTTATTTTTGACCGTATAATAAACCTGAGAACGTGAAGAAACTCATATTATCTATAGCTTTAAGTTTGTGTGCTGTTGCATTATTTGCCCAGGAAGAAACTATTGATGCCAAAGCCAATGGCATTTTACAATCGCTTAGCAAGAAGACGAAGGCTTACAAATCTATTAAGGCTGACTTTAATATAACCATGTATGGTAAGGATAAAAAGGTTACCGAAACCCAGAAAGGTAAATTGATTGTAAAGGGTGGTAAATACAAACTTGAAGTAAAGAACCAGGTTGTTATATCGGACAGTACTACCATGTGGACCTACCTGAAAGATGCCAACGAGGTGCAGATAAATAATGTCGATCATACCGATAAAGGAACTATTTCTCCAACCAATATTTTTACCATTTATGAAAAAGGCTTTAAAAGTCATTTTGATAAAGAAGAAACAGTGAATGGTGTAACTACAGAGCACATTGATCTTTACCCTAAGCATCCTGAAAAGGAAAAGTACCACACTTTAAAGTTGACTATTGATAAGACCAAGAACCAGATTACCGGAATACAAGTTTTAATGAAAGATGGTACCACAGTAGAATATACCATCGATACTTTTTCTGCAGATACAGATTTATTAGATGCTACTTTTAAATTCAATACCAAAGATTACCCCGGTATTGATGTAGAAGATCTGAGAGAGTAATTCTATACCAATATTGTTTCTATAGTATTTGCCTGCGATAATACTTTATGCACCGGGCAGGAATTAGCAATACCTACTAATCTTTCTCGTTGAGCCTCATCAAATGGGCCAACAATATGCAGTTTCCTTTTAAATATGTTTTTCTTGTCTTCAGTGGTGATTTTTTCTACTTCGACCGAGATACTTTCAACTGCCATTTTTTTATGATTCATGTACATTTTTAATGTGGCAGTAGTACAAGAAGCAAGCGCTATACAAAGATATTCGCTGGGGCTGGGGCCTTTGTCCTGCCCACCATTTGACAGAGGTTCATCAATAATTACTTTGTGCTGGCGCACTGTGCCGGCCATTTCAAAATCTGTCTTGCCAAGGGTAACCGTTGCAATTGCTGACATCTTATTTAATTTTAAATTCTGAATTTTAAATTTTTAATTGAAACGCCTAAGGTGCTCACTTTTATTAACTGTTATTACGGTTCTCATTCATAATTCAGCATTCATAATTCATAATTTAAAGCCATAGGCTTTACGCTACCTCGGCATATACACGCCCTATATCTTCAAGGGTTTCTAAAAGCCCGGCATATGAATCGCAGGTAACGAGTTTCATTCTGTAATCTTTAAAGTTATCCATGCCTTTAAAATAGCTTGAGTAATGCTTGCGCATTTCAAGTATTCCAAGCTTTTCACCTTTCCATTCAACCGATTTTACAAGGTGGGTGCGGCATACGCTAATTCTTTCTTCAAGGGTAGGAGGGGCAATAAGTTCGCCTGTCTTAAAATACTGTTTAATCTCGCGGAATATCCAGGGGTAACCAATACTGGCTCTGCCTATCATTACACCATCCACTCCATAGCGGTTCTTCATCTCTTGCGCAACAGCAGGTGATGTTATATCTCCATTGCCAAAGATGGGTATCTTAATCCGTTGGTTGTTCTTTATATCACCTATCAGGGTCCAGTCAGCCGGACCCTTGTACATTTGTTTGCGGGTACGGCCGTGTATTGTAAGGGCCTGTATACCAATATCCTGCAGGCGTTCGGCTACTTCCATAACATTTTTGGTGGTATCGTCCCAGCCAAGGCGGGTTTTAACAGTAACGGGCAAGGAAACGGCTTTCACAATTTCTGAGGTCATTTGCACCATCTTGGGAATGTCCTGCAGTAATGCCGCTCCGGCGCCTTTGCATGCTACCTGTTTAACAGGACAGCCGTAATTAATATCTATCAGGTTGGGGTTTGCCTTTTCTGCAATAATGGCTGCTTCGCGCATCGATTCTATACTGCTGCCAAATAACTGAATACCAATGGGCCTTTCGTGTTCAAATATGTCTAGTTTCTTAATACTTTTAGCTGCATCGCGTATCAACCCTTCTGACGAAACAAACTCTGTATAAAGCATATCGGCCCCTTGTTCCTTACACACATGGCGGAAGGGAGGGTCGCTCACATCTTCCATGGGAGCAAGCAAAAGAGGGAAATCCCCGAGTTCTATATTGCCGATTTTGGTCATTATACTAAATGGTTACATTTGCAAAGATATTGCAAAAGCATGAATATGGAGCAAATACGGCGTCCGGCACCATTTGACAGTGTACCAAGCTATGCACAATTTTTTGTTTTATTCGGCTTGTTTGGGGTTTGTTTAGTGGGTTTCAGCTTTTTAGGTTTAGATATAGCTACCTGGTTAACTCACACAACCATGGGGCAACTTGAAAGTATGAATAACCTCAATGACCCCAATGTTATTTCAGGTTTAAAGATTGAGCAGATCATTAGTTCATTTGGTGGGTTTATTGTTCCGGCATTAATATTTGCGCTTCTGGCATCTTCAAACAAGCTTGAGTATTTGCAGATAAACAAATTGGGCAGGTTTAGTACATTAATTATTGGCGGATTATTAATGTTGTGTGCCTTCCCTCTTATAAATTTCCTGGGAGAATGGAACAGCCATCTTCAATTACCGGCCTCCATGAAAGATATACAGGATTTAATCAAGTCGATGGAAGATAAGGCAGGTGCAGTTACTGATGCTTTTATGGGGCATCAGACCATTGGAGGGCTTTTAGAGAACTTATTTATGGTTGGATTACTTGCTGCAGTTGCTGAAGAATTATTTTTTAGAGGATGCTTGCAGAAGCTTATTATTAAAGCCACAGGCAATATACATGCGGGTGTATGGATTACCGGTATTTTATTCAGCGCTATTCACTTTGAGTTCTTCGGATTTGTGCCACGTATGTTAATGGGGGTTTACCTTGGATACCTTTTTGTATGGTCTGGCTCTTTATGGGTAAATATATTTGCCCACTTTGTAAACAACACTACTGTTGTATTCCTCATGTACCTTGAAGAAAGGAATATTGCACCTAAGAAGGTAGAAGAAATTGGTACTAATAGTGGCGAGATCATCTATGTAATTGTAAGTGCATTACTAGTTATTGGCCTGCTTTTTGTGATTTACCGAATGGAACACAAGAAAACGGAAATTTCTATTACTTAGTCCCGCTACCAAACTGCATCAAGTAGTTTTTAATAAAAGTATCTAAGTCACCATTCATTACACCCTGTACATCCGATGTTTCAAAATCGGTACGCAGATCTTTAACAAGCTTATATGGGTGCATTACATAATTACGTATCTGTGAACCCCATTCAATTTTCTTTTTGCCGCTTTCAATAGTCGCAATAGTTTCCATCTTCCTGCGCATCTCCCGCTCGTAAAGCTGAGATTTTAACATGTGCATGGCCTTGTCCTTATTTTGTAGTTGCGAACGCGATTCCTGGTTCTTAATAACAATACCCGAAGGCTTGTGATAGAGGCGCACTGCTGTTTCCACCTTATTCACGTTCTGTCCACCCTTACCACCCGAACGGAATGTTTCCCATTCTATATCTGCGGGACTTATAAGTATATCAATAGTTTCATCAATTAATGGATAAACATAAACTGACGCGAATGATGTATGTCTACGTGCGTTGGCGTCGAATGGAGAAATGCGGACAAGCCTGTGCACGCCATTTTCGCCCTTTAAATACCCGAATGCAAATTCTCCCTGCACCTCTAAGGTAACCGATTTTATACCCGCTGTTTCACCTTCCGAAAGTTCTACTTCTCTGACAGTGTATCCTTTCTTCTCGGCCCACATAAGGTACATACGCATAAGCATATATGCCCAATCCTGGCTTTCGGTGCCACCTGCACCCGAATTTATTTCTATAACGGCATTTAAATGATCCTCTTCAGAACCAAGCATGTTTTTAAACTCCAGATCCTCTATCAATTTCAGAGTCTGGTTGTACTGTTCATCTAATTCCTTTTCAGTAACTGCTTCCTGCTTAAAGAAATCGTAGGTAAGAATAAGGTCTTCCGTACTCTTTTCCAGTTTGCTATATGCTTCGGTCCAGTTCTTCTGGCTTTTTATCTGTTTCAGTATAACTTCCGCTTTCTTGGGGTCATTCCAAAATTCGGGTGCCTGTGTTACAGTTTCCTCCTCAGCAATCTTTTTTAACCGTTTGTCGATGTCAAAGATGCCCCCTCAGCGCATCAAATCGCTCCTTCACCCCTTTTACCTGGTCTTGTGTAATCATAAAGGTATTATATGTAAGCTAAAGCCTACGTTATTAACTAATTCTCTTCTGTCTTAATAAATATCAGGATAAGATGAAGGATCAACTTCATTCATAATACCATAAACCGCATCAAAAATATCTTCAACCGATGGCTTAGAGAAGAAATCTCCATCTGAACCATAAGCAGGGCGATGGTCTTTCCCTGTTAATGTTCTTGGTGCCGAATCAAGATATTGATATCCTCCTTGTTCTTCCAACACTTTTTCCATCATATAAGCACTTGCACCACCTTTTACATCCTCATCAAGGAATAATACCCGGTTGGTCTTTTTTAACGATTCAACAATAGTATGGTTGATATCGAAAGGCAATAATGTTTGCACGTCAATTATTTCAACCGAAATATTTTCTGCTTCCAGTTGTTGTGCTGTTTCCATAGCCATGCGGCAGAGCGGGCCATAGGTAACGATAGTTACATCTTTCCCTTCTCGAATAACTTCCGGTACACCCAATGGCAGTTTAAATTCTCCAAAGTTTGAGGGTTTGCGCTCTTTTAAGCGGTAGCTGTTTAATGGTTCTATAACGAGGCCCGGTTCGTTTGATGAAAGTAAAGTGTTGTAAAATCCTGCAGCCTGTGTCATATTGCGCGGTACGCATACATAAATTCCACGCAGTGAATTTATAATCATACCCATGGGCGAACCGCTGTGCCAGATACCTTCGAGCCTGTGTCCGCGTGTACGGATAATTACCGGTGCACGTTGTGTGCCTTTGGTTCTGTAGGCAAGCGTTGCCAAATCATCGCTTAATATTTGTAAAGCGTATAACAGGTAATCGAGGTACTGAATTTCAGCAATAGGCCGGAGGCCGCGTAATGCAAGGCCTATCGCCTGTCCAATAATTGTAGCTTCACGAATGCCGGTATCAAATACGCGCTCTTCACCATATTTTTTTTGCATGTTTTCAAGCCCCTGGTTAACGCCACCAAGTTTTCCTGAGTCCTCACCAAATATTACAACTTGAGGGTATTTATCGAGTATAGCATCAAAATTATCCCGCAGTATTTCGTGCCCGTTTATGCTTTCATCATTATCGTATTGGGGTCTTACTTCATTGACCGCAAGTACCTCGTTTGTATATAGAAAAGAATTGTATCTCTCAGCGTTCTTTTCTGCGAAAGCGTTATTGAATTTCTGTAATGCTTCGCGGGCAGGAGAACTATCATTACGGGTAAGCCTTAAAGTTTTCTTCATTGCAATAACAACATCTTTACGCAATGGATCTTTAGCTGCTTTTATTTCAGCAATAAATTTATTTACCGCATCTAAATGTGGCGTTCCTTCAACCGCCGCAAGTATAAGAGTAATGGCTTCTGCCGTATCTTGCTTAATAGGTTCAAGGTAGGCGGTCCATGCTTTATTACGTGCTTCTTTTACAGCTTCCTTCGCTTTTTCTTCAATATCATTTAATTCTTCCTCTTTGGCAATGGCGAATTTTAATATCCATTCACGCATCTTTTTTAAGCCATCAAAATCTTTTTCCCATTGCAAGCGCTCAGGCGATTTGTATCGTTCGTGTGAGCCTGATGTTGAGTGTCCCTGGGGTTGTGTTACTTCTTCAACGTGAATTAATACCGGAACGTGCTCATCTCGGCAAATAGCAGCCGCTTTTTTGTATGTATCACAAAGTGCGGAATAGTCCCAGGCCTTTACTTTAAACATTTCATATCCAGGTGCCTTTTTATCTTGTTGCATTCCTTTCAATGCCTCATAAATATCTCCTTTGGTAGTTTGGTATTTTTTTGGTACCGATATTCCGTAGCCATCATCCCATACCGATATGAGCATGGGTATCTGCATTACGCCTCCGGCATTTATTGCTTCCCAAAAAAGACCTTCAGATGTGCTCGCATCGCCAATAGTTCCAAAGGCTATTTCATTTCCTTTTTTGCTGAATTTTTCAAATTCTGGTGCTTGCAGTAAGGGGTTCGTTCTGAACAATTTTGATGCAAGTGCTAAACCTAATAACCTTGGCATTTGGCCGCCTGTAGGTGATATGTCAGACGATGAGTTGTATTTAGAAGTAAGTTCTTTCCATGAGCCATCGGGGTTAACCGAATGGGTTGAATAATGCCCACCCATTTGCCTGCCTGCCGAAGATGGTTCTGCTGTAATATCAGCATGTGCATATAAACCTGCAAACCATTCCTGTAATGTAAGTGCTTCAATAGCAAACATAAAGGTTTGGTCGCGGTAATACCCTGACCTGAAATCGCCATGCTTGAAAGCTTTAGCCATAGCAATCTGGGCTACTTCTTTACCGTCACCAAAAATTCCAAATTTTGCTTTCCCCGATAATACTTCTTTACGACCAAGTAAACTTGCTTCACGGCTTTCATTGGCTATGCGGTAATCCTTTAGCATTGCGCTCCTGAATTCCTCAAATGATATTTCGTTCTTCTGCGACAAGTTTTGTAGTTCCTCAGTTTTAGGCATGTCAATATTGTAATAAATATACTTACTCTTAAGAAAGAAGCAAAGTTAGGATTTGTTTTATAGAAGCTACTGTTTAAGCTATTATTTTTTTGCTAATCTATAAGCCTTTGAAAAGTGTACTTTTATACTTTTGATCTTTCTAACAAATTCATTTGAAAATACTTAGCCAATACCGAAACCTTATACTAATCATTCTTTCATGGGTAGTGGTAGGAATGTATATGGGGCCTGTTATATACATCTATTTACCAATTACCTTGTTTGTTATGAGGTCGAGAGGTCAATATATGGAAATGCTTCTAGGGTTTCTACTGATGCTTATTCTATCGGATAGCCGGGTGGAAAGGCTCCACTTTGCAGCAAATGCTAAAGAAATATACATTATTCTTTTAGGCATTTTTCTCTTTACAGACAGGAAAATATTTACTGTACTTAGCAGATTTTATTTAAGCTTTATTCCTTTTTTTATTGTGGCTATATTATGTGTTTTTAATTCTCCTTCTGAAAATTCTTTTAATGCAATTGAAAAAACAGTTTCATATATTCTGCTTTTGTTTGTAGTGCCAAATTATGTTCAGCAGGCATATATAACTAAGGGGAGGGAATTTTACAAAATACTTATTTATTTGGGAGCAACAATACTGTTAATAGGCTTTGTTTTTAAGTTTTTAAATCCTGCAATGGTAACAAGAGAGGCGCGTTATGAAGGATTATTTGGTAACCCTAATGGCTTAGGTATATTTTCGTTGCTCTTTTTCTTATTGGTTGCCGTGGTAAACGACCTGAATCCGAATTTATTTGATAGGCGTGAAAAGACAGTTATTTATGCTGCAATTATAATATCTATAGTTTTGTCGGGTTCACGAGGCAGCCTTTTCGGCATACTTATCTATTTTCTGTTTTCCTCCTTTTATAAAATATCGCCTTTTCTTGGCAGTTTTGTTGTTATATTATTTATTGCAGGATACAGTTATATATCGAGCAACCTGGTAGGTGTAATCAGCTCTGTTGGGTTACAGGATTATTTGCGCGTTAGTACTCTCGAAGCGGGTTCCGGGCGATTTATTGCATGGCAGTTTTCATGGAAGCATATACAAGAAAGCTTTTGGTTGGGTAGGGGATTTGAGTTTACCAATTACCTTTTCGATATTAAGGAAAATGTTATTTATCTTCAAGCTTTAGGGCATCAGGGTAATGCCCATAATTCGTATATTACATTGTGGCTTGATACAGGATTAATAGGTGTTTTGGCCTATATTTTTGCATTTGCCGGTTCTTTTATTAAAGCTGCCCGTAAAACCAGGTTGGCTCTTCCCATAATGTATGCTTCGCTGTTTTCTTCTTTTTTTGAATCATGGCTTACGGCTTCATTAAACCCCTTTACCATTGTACTGTTTATTGTTTTATCTATACTTACAAGTGATGTCATTATCCCGGCAAAAGCCAAGATTGCTGTTCCTGTACAGTGAGCTGGCTGATTATTTTTTGGCCTGTATCAAAAAACTTACATCGGTTTATGATGTTGAGGTACATGTAATTCATTGGCCGGTAAATAGTGAAGCCCCGTTTTCTTTTGTGTTTCCTGATGGGGTTAGGTTTTATAACCGGAAGCAATTTGATTTAAAGAGATTACAAGAAAAAGTAAAAGATATTTGTCCTGATTTTATCTATTGCAGCGGCTGGATGGATAAGGACTACCTGTCTGCAGTGCAGGGTTATAAAGATAAAATACCGGTTGTTATTGGCTTGGATACAAAATGGAAAAGTACTTTGAGGCAGTACATAGCCTGTGCATTAAGCCGCATTACGTTGCAGAAGATATTTTCGCATTGCTGGGTGCCCGGGCAAAAACAAATGGAATATGCTTCGAAACTTGGTTTTAAAAGAGATAAAATTGAAACAGGATATTATTCTGCCGATACTGATTATTTTACTGCTTTGGCTGAAAAAATAAAAGATACCAGGCAAAAAAAATACCCGCGTAGGTTAATATACGTTGGCAGGTATTACGAGTTTAAAGGGATACAGGATTTGTGGGAAGCATTTATTCAATGGCAGAAGGATAGTGATAATGATTGGGAGCTTTGGTGCCTGGGCACAGGAGATATAGAGCCAATTGTTCATCCAAAAATAAAACACTTTGGTTTCATTCAGCCTAAGGATATGGCCCCCTTTTTAATGGAAACAAGTGTGTTTATAATGCCTAGCCACTTTGAGCCATGGGGTGTTGTATTGCATGAATTTGCAGCTGCAGGATTTCCCTTGATTTGCTCTGATGAAGTGGGATCAACGGAGGCTTTTTTGAGAGAGGGAGAGAATGGCTATATTTATCGGACCGGAGATATTAGTAAATTAAAAGAATGCCTGGTGAAAATTGCAGCATTGCCGGCCTCTGAACTTGTTAAGATGGGGAATAAGAGCAAAGAACTTGCATTAAGTATTACTCCCGAAAAATGGGCAAATACAGTAATGAGTATTTTAGGAAATAAATAAAATTATATGGGAAAGTTAAGTAAAGATTCATGTGTTGGTGTAATAGGAGCAGGTACTATGGGCAGTGGAATAGCTCAGTTGGCGGCTTCTTTTGGGCATAAAGTAATAATGTATGATGCAAATACTGCCGTTTTAAAACAAGCTTCTGAGAAGTTGCAGAAATCACTTGATGGCTTGGTTCAGAAAGGAAAAATTACCGAAGTGGTTGCAAAAAGTACAATTGCTAATATTCATAATGCTTCATCGTTTAATGAATTTGCACAATGCCATTTAATTATTGAGGCAGTTATAGAAGAGATTAATGTGAAACAGGAAATATTTAAGAAGCTGGAACAAATTATTACAGTGGATTGTGTTCTTGCTACAAATACATCTTCTTTATCGGTTACTTCTATTGCTGCATCATGCAGCAATGCGCAAAGGGTTGTTGGTATTCATTTTTTTAACCCTGCCACCATAATGCCGCTTGTTGAGATTGTTCCGGGGATTGCGACCGATAAATCAGTTGTTAGTGAATCACGTGCTTTGATTGATACCTGGAATAAAACAACTGTAATAGTTAAAGACACTCCGGGTTTTATTGTCAATAGGGTGGCCAGGCCATTTTATGGTGAGGCAATAAGAATATATGAAGAAGGTATAGCTGATTTTGCAACCATAGATTGGGCTATGAAAGAAATAGGCGGATTTAAAATGGGGCCGTTTGAGTTGATGGATTTTATTGGAAACGACATTAACTTTAAGGTAACGGAAACTGTTTGGACTCAATTGTTTTATGATAACAGATACAAACCTTCGTTAACGCAAAAGAGGTTATATGAGGCAGGATTTTGGGGACGTAAGAAGAGTAGGGGGTATTACAGTTATGCTGAAGGTTCAATAATGCCTGAGCCTAATAAGGACAAAGTGCTTGGAGAAGAAATATTTATGAGAATTATAGCTATGTTAATAAATGAGGCTTATGATGCATGGTATTTAAAAATTGCTTCGAAAGGAGATTTGGATTTGGCAATGACTAAAGGAGTAAATTATCCCAAAGGACTTATAAAATGGTCGGAAGAAATTGGTTTAAAGAAAGTGATGAACAAATTATTGCAACTGCATGGCTTATATTTAGAAGATAGATACAGGCCAAGTCTTTTACTCCAAAAATTGGCCCAAAATTAAAGTATGGAAAGTATTATTAAAGGAGTAAATAAGAATATCGGTGTAATTAGTGCATTGTTATTGTTAGCGCTCATTTTTATTTTGCCGCACCCAATTATTTGGGATGAGCAATGGTATACCGATGGGGTTAATACTTTAAAGGTATATGGCCTTTCTCACGATTTTCTTATTCATAACCCTGCTGCGCCCATGCATGCAATAGTGCAGTATGTTTTCTCACCTCTTACGCATTTACAGTCTCCGCAGATCAGGATTGTGAATTTTTTAATGTGCATATCAATATGCTTGCTTCTTTATAAAACGCTGAAGTTAGATGATAAAACCGATAACGCTACAATTGGTTATTCATTTTCATTATTCACTCTGCCAAGTTTTTTTGTGATTGGTTTTTTTGCAATTACCGAAGGGCCTTGCCTGCTTTTTTATGCTATTTCTCTCTTCTTTCTTATGAAATACATTATAGCAGAAAAGCCGGTGCTTTTAAATGTTATTCTAAGTGGACTGTTTTTAGGCTTGGCTATTTTAACGCGTCAAATATTTTTGGTTTGCATAGGGCCTGCGGGTGCTATGGTTTTTTATAAGCATTTTAAAAACCGGTTTCCGGCAGTTATCATGTTCGGAATTTCAGCATTAATAATTACAGCCCCCGTTTTTTATGTTTGGAAAGGCTTGGTACCTCCCGGCTCTGTATTCCGCCACCATGCGGGTGCCAGCAGGTTTTCTATAAAACATGCGGCCCTTTCTTATGGATATGCTTTTTTCTATTGTATGTTATTAATGCCTATGCACATGTACCGTTTCTTGCAAAAAAACTGGAAGGTGATACTGGTATTGGCTATTGCAGGATTGGCAGGCTCATCAGCAATTGAAGATAATAGCTTTGTTCCTATGGCTGGGCTATTACCCCATGTGTTCTCACAGGCTGTGGTTGATGTTATTTCGATTTTGTTTTTTAAAGTGATTGGAATGGGGTGCCTTATTATGCTTTATTTCCTCCTATATGAATTGTATATAAACAGAAATGATTTTAAACAAGTATTCTTTGTTTTAAGTATGTTGGTAATTCTTGCTACACCTTTAATGCTAATGGATCAATTCAGTTCAAGGTATTCAATGCAAATAGCGCCGGTATTGGTTCTGTTTGCATTTTCGCGCATAAAGCCAATAGATTACAGGATGCAGTTTGCCGTAAATATAATTTCGGTTACTATTAACATGATATCAATAGTAACATTCTTTATTTAAGAAAACTTATCACTTTAAGCTATTTGATAGAGCTGCCAGGTTCGACATTTTATATAATAATCTTGCTCCAACATTAGCATCCCATTCGTCTTTTCCCGGAGCAACTTCGTTAATGTCAAACGCCACAATTTGCCTGCCCGATTCAACCACCATTTCAATTAAATGAATGGCTTCCCAAAACTGCAAGCCACCTGGTACAGGTGTGCCGGTATTCGGGCATAGCTTAGGGTCAAGGCCATCAATATCAAAGCTTATATATACTTGTTTGGGCAGAGTCGAAATTATGCTTTGGGTTATCTCATACCACGAAGCGCCATGGAACATCTTATCTTTCATCGTCTTGTCGGAGAAAAATTTAATCCTTCCTTTTGAATTTTGAACGATCTCATTTTCTCCTTCCGAAAAATCGCGAATCCCAACCTGTACCAATCTTTCCAGGTTTTTAATCTTCAGCGCGTTAAACATTATGGAAGCATGAGAATAGGTAAAGCCCTCGTAGGCATTACGTAGATCGCAGTGTGCATCAATATGCAATATCCCAAATGAACTGCAATGCTCCGAAACAGCTTGCATAAGCCCCAATGGAGTACTATGGTCTCCGCCAATAAGCGCAACAATCTTATTTTTCTTTAAATGCGTGAGCGATTTTTCTTTTACCCATTTCATTAACTCTTTGCATTCGGCATTTATTTCAGCCAGTACTTCCTGCGTTTTTTTATTGTCGGCTTTGCCTGCGGTAAATAAGTCTATATAAGCTTCTGCCTTAGGGCGGAGTTTCTTGCTCTTAGCAATCCATTTTGCTGGCATTTCTTCCATGGCTATTCCAATTTTCCATGCATTGGGCACTTTTTCATCAAATAGATCTACCTGCGCCGAGGCGTTTAAAATGGCTTCGGGGCCTTTTGCAGCACCGCTTTGGTACGATACAGTTACATCCCAGGGAACCGGTAATGCAACTACTTTAGCATTTTCAAGAGTATAGGGTAGTCCGAATAGTGTATCGGCTGTTGCAGGGCCATCGGGGTCGAATGAATTAGATGCTTTTTTTACCATGGAGATAAGTTTGAGAAGCCCAAAAATAAAAATTCCTCTTGTTAACAGGCATAAATATTAAAATATAGTCTTCCAGGTTCCTGCACTTAATGGGAAGCCCCTGAGAAAATCTGCCGCTTTCATTCTCTTTCTTCCTTCAGCCTGCAGCTCTATTACTTCCAACGCTCCATCCTCGCATCCAATTAAGGTTTCATTCTTACCGCTTATTAATAGCTCCCCGACAGGGATAACCAAATCAATGTGTTTTTTTGTGCTGAATATTTTTAATGTCAACTTTTCTCCTTCCTCATTTTGGAGTACGGTATAAGCTCCTGGGTAAGGGCTTAAGCCTCGTATGGAATTGTAAACCTCATCGACAGGTTTACTCCAATCTATTTCACAATCTTCCCTGAATATTTTTGGTGCATGCTTTAATTCACCAACTGTAGGCTGTTGTATTGCTTTTATGGTTTCATTGGCAATAGCATCAACTGTTTTTACAACCAATGCTGCACCTGATGTCATAAGCTTATCGTGCACAGTGCCGGCATTGTCTTCTTCTTCTATTGTTATTTTTTCCTGCATTAATATGTCGCCTGTATCTATCTGGTGGGTAATAAAAAAGGTTGTTATGCCTGTTTCTCTTTCGCCATTAATTACAGCCCAGTTAATAGGCGCTGCACCCCTGTATTGTGGTAATAACGAAGCATGCAGATTTATTGTTCCATGTTTTGGCATGCTCCATACAACCTCAGGCAACATACGGAAAGCTACAACTACAAACAAATCGGCATTAATTTTTTTTAACTCATTTATAAAATCCTCACTCTTTAGTTTATCAGGCTGCAGAACGGGTAAGTTATGTTGCACCGCATATTCTTTTACTGCTGATGATTGTAGCTTTAATCCCCTGTTGGCAGGTTTATCGGGCGTGGTAACTACTGCTATAACCTTATGACTGCTTTGCACGAGGGCATCTAAAGTGGCAACCGCAAACTCCGGCGTACCCATATATACTATTTTCAAAGACTTACTCATCTGTCTTCATTTATTGATTTCGTTGTGTTGGTTCCCAAATGCTATTATTTACTCCCGCCATGGCTTTTAGCATGCCAATAAATATGGCAAGGTTCATAAAAAAGAAATGCCGTAAAAGCCGTAATGGACGGAAATGAATATTTATTTTCTGCAAAAAATAATCCATGGGGATAAGCACGGCAAGGAAACTTTCAAAATAGAATGCTTTTTCGTAAAACATATTATGGTTCATGAGCAATAAGCTGCATATATATATTAAAAAGAAGAAAATAGGGCAGAACCAGCGCAATACCTTATGCGAGAAGAAACAAAAGCTTATAGCATTAAAGCGGAACAGCATATGCTTAAAAGCAAAAAAATTTTGAAAGCTGCCTGTAGCAATACGTATCTTTCTACGAAATTCTACATAAATCTCATTCGATACATCTTCATAAACAACTGCCTTTACTTCATTTATGGCCCAGCCTCCTTTTTCAAGTACTTTCATATTAATGTAAAAATCATCAACCAAAAAGTTTTCGGGTACCGGGGCAAAATATTCTTTCCGGAATGCATAACATCCGCCAAACGGGCCCATCATGGTACCCCAAAGCAAGCCTTCATTGTATTTACTGGCAACTTCACCGCGTATATAAAAACTTTCTTCGTATGATATGCCTTCTTTTTTCAATCCCTTATGCAGCATGTTTGTATCAACCAGCGCTATCTTATTATATTTAAAATGCTTTATTAAATGAAATAAAGTATCCTTATCGAATATTGCATTGGCATCGGTTATTACCAGTATAGGATGCATAGCAATTTCAGCTAATGTGTTAATTATACGCACTTTACCTGTACGGGTTTTAAATGCAGTAAGCTTTAAGTTGGAGTATTTTGAGGCAAGCGCGCTAATTATTTCCTCGGTCTTATCAGTACTGTTATCTGAACCGATCAGTACCTCGATTTTCTCAACCGGGTAGTTTCCTTCAAAAATGCTTTTCAGTTTTTCTTCAATAACTTTCTCTTCGTTATGAGCTGCAATAAGTACAGATACTAAAGGAGGCGAAGCAGTATCATAAACTACATCATTGTTTTTTTTACCTATGGCAAGCAATTGCAGAAGCAATGGATATATTACATAAGTGAACATTACTGCTCCCACTGCAATCCATAGAATATATTGGTAGGCCAAAGTCATCAATATCAGGCAGGAATTTTCCCTTTTATTCTTTCGTTATAAAACCCAACAAGGGTTTGTGTTATCCTTTTAATGTCGTAATTAGCCTTAACAAAACTTCGGCCATTACTACCAAGTTGCTTTACTAAGTCAGGGTTTTGCATGCAATATACTATTGTTTTATAAAACTGGTCAGGTGTATCGGCAACCATAACGTCTTTTTCAAGATTGCAATCAATGCCATTAATACCAACAGTAGTGGTAATAATCGCCCTGCCCAACGCCATACCTTCAATAATTTTTATGCGTACTCCGCTGCCGGCAAATAGTGGAACCAGCATAATGCTATATTTATTCATAAAGTCTATAGCATCTTCTATTTCTCCATAAAAAGTGACTCCGGCATAATTGCTGTTCTTTAGTTTGTCCGGCATATTGCGACCTGCTATGTGCAGTTTTGCTTCGGGAGTTGAATAATGCACTTTGTTCCAGACATTTTGCAGAAACCATTCTAATCCTTGCAAATTAGGCATCCAGTCAAGCGCACCAATAAAAAATAAAGATTTTGAATCATTTACCTGTGCCGGAATGTAGCGTTCTGTGTCAATGCCAAAAGGTACGTGGGCAACAGGTGTATTGCAGCCCGATGATTTTAAGAAGTTTAAGTCGGTTGTTGTAAATGTAATAATACCGTCACATGCATTCACAGCTTTTTCTTCATATCGTCTAAGTTGCTTTGTTAATATTTTTAAGTACCATTTTTTTAAAGGCTGCCTCTCTTCGTTGGCTAATCCCTCCCATATTTTCCATTCTATATTACTTGCCCGCATAACTATGGGTGCTTTTGATAATTGGCGAATCAATGTAATATAAGGAGCCAGGTATAAGCCTTCTAATTGTATGATATCAAACGATTCTTTTTTTAATACCTGTTCAAGTTTATCGGCATATGCTTTTGAATTGAAGCGGGATATATTATAGGATTCTCCTTTTAATAATGTTATAAGCGCCTTTATTGGGTTTATTGCATTATCTAAATCGACAGTTTCTAAAGAGGTACTTGTTTTAAACTCATTGGGTATGCTATTTATATCAACATAATGCTTGCTGGTATTCATGGCCAACATTTTCACTGAATGGCCAGCCCTCAACAATTCGCGGGTAAAAACACTTATGCCGAGTGCACCCCCATCTTTCTCAGGGTAAGGTACTTTATTGCATAACTGCAGAATTTTCATGGAGTCAAAAATATACATTTTGAGGTTGAGGCTAAGATAGTAACATCTGTTAGTAATTTTAAATGAGCCAGTAACAAACTATTCTCTAATTTTGAAATGAATAAAAAAATAAGCGTTAAGCCCTTGAAACAGTATCACGATTTATTGCAGCATATCCTTGATAAAGGCGCTAAAAAGGATGACCGTACCGGCACGGGAACCCTTAGCGTATTTGGGTACCAAATGCGTTTTGACTTGCAGGAAGGCTTTCCGCTCCTAACTACAAAAAAACTCCATTTACGCTCTATTATATATGAACTGTTATGGTTTTTGAAAGGAGAAACCAATATTAAATACCTGAAAGATAACGGAGTATCTATATGGGATGAATGGGCTGATGCCGAAGGTAACTTAGGACCTGTATATGGTTACCAATGGAGAAGCTGGCCTACAGCTGATGGCAGGCATATTGACCAGATTACAAATGTTATCGAGCAAATAAAAAAGAACCCTAATTCTCGTCGTTTGATAGTAAGTGCATGGAATGTTGGTGAGATAGACAAAATGAAATTGCCCCCATGTCATATGTTCTTTCAGTTTTATGTTGTAGATGGTAAGTTATCCTGCTTGTTGTACCAGCGCAGTGCCGATGTGTTCCTTGGTGTGCCTTTTAATATTGCTTCCTACGCATTATTAACCTTAATGGTAGCGCAAGCCTGTAATTTAAAACCCGGAGAGTTTGTACATACGTTAGGTGATACACATTTATACCTCAATCACCTGGATCAGGCGCGGTTACAGCTTGGTCGTGAATTGCGTCCATTACCTAAAATGAAGATTAACCCTGATGTGAAAGATATTTTCTCATTCCAGTTTTCAGATTTTACCTTAGAAGGATATGATCCACATCCTCATATAAAAGCCCCTGTGGCAGTATAGTTTATGATAGTATCGCTTGTAGCCGCAGCTTCTGAAAACAATGTAATTGGCAAGAACAATACCTTGCCATGGCGTATGCCTGCAGATATGAAGTTCTTTAAGAACTTAACTATAAATCATACTGTTGTTATGGGTAGAAAAACGTATGAATCTATGGGGAAGCCATTACCGGGCAGAAAAAATATTATAATAACCCGGAATAAAGATTTTAAGGCGGATGGCTGTATCGTTTTAGGCTCATTCCCAGAAGTTTTGGAATATTGTAAAACTGAAAGTGAAATTTTTGTTATCGGTGGAGCCGAAATCTATCACCAGCTTATTAGTAAGGCTGATAAAATATACTTAACCCGGATCCATAGTAAATTTGAGGGTGATGCATATTTCCCTGATATACAAGCAAATGAGTGGGAGGAGACACTTCGGTCAAGCTTTACAGCCGATGAAAAGAACCCTTATTCTTATTCCTTTTTAGAATTTTTAAGAAGAAAAAAATGAGATGTTTGTATCGCCATTTTTCGTACCTTTGTGGCGTAATAACACAAACCCCAATTTAAGTTATGACAAAAGCAGAGATAGTCAAGGAGATATCGAGAAAAACAGGTATCGAAAGAACTGTGGTAGAAGCTACAGTAGAAGCCTTTATGAATTCAGTTAAAGAACACATTTCCAATAAAGAAACAGTTTCTTTAAGAGGTTTTGGGAATTTTATTGTGAAAAGACGTGCAGCAAAAATAGCCCGTAATATTTCTAAAAATACGGCTATTCAACTTCCCGCTCACTTTATTCCTGCATTTAAACCTTCTAAGAAGTTTTCAGAAAGGGTTAAGAAGTCAGTTAAGTAAACCCGCTTGATGGCAGCATTTTCTTCACGACAATGGATTGCCATTTCAGTAAGCGTAATAGTTTTCGCATCACTTTTTTTTGTCAACCGGAAGGCTCCGCCCCCGGAGAAAGCAGATGAATTTTTGCCGGTTTTAGAGCAGGCAAAGAAAGATGTGCCTGCTGATCAGCAAAATGCCATAAATAATATGGCTAATTCACTTACAGATGCACATGGAAGTGATGAGCGAATTCAAATACTGAAAAGAATAATAACTAAATATGATAGCCTGGGGGCTGTTATACCAGGGACTTATTATACCGAAAAGCTTGCTGAAATAAGAAATTCAGCCGATTTGTGGTATAAAGCAGCCGAAAGGTATTACAATGCATCGGAAGCAGCAAACCAGCAAACCCGTGGTATACTTATATTAAGGGCATCGCAATGTTATGCCAATTCATATAAGATTGATTCCACCAATCTCGATACCAGAGTAGGTATGGGCAAATGCCTGGTTGAGGGCTCTTCTTCTCCTATGCAGGGTATTGCTATGATAAATGCAGTAATTAAAAAAGATTCAAATAATTTAAATGCCCAGCTTGCCTTAGGCGAATTATCGGTGCAGTCGGGCCAGCTACCTAAGGCTATATATCGTTTTCGCAGGGTTTTACAGATAGATTCGGCATATATTGATGGATACCTTTACCTTGCCGATGTTTATCAAAAAAGCGGAAATAAAGAGGATGCTATTGGGTGTCTGAAAAAATATAGTACTTTTGTCACCGATAAAAAAATAGTGGGGGAGATCAATACAGAAATTGAGAAGATTAAGAACGATACAATAACAAATAAATAACAATAATATAATTTTTAGTTATGCCTTGCGGAAAGAAAAGAAAGCGCCATAAAATGGCTACTCACAAAAGAAAGAAACGCCTTAGGAAGAACAGGCATAAGAAAAGATTAAGGTAGTAAATTCCATCTTTTTTATAATACTGTAAGAACGCCCCGCATTACTGCGGGGCTTCTTTGGTATAGATGGATTACCTTATTTCCCTATTATTACATGTATAAAGAGCTGAAACATACACTTCTTTCACTGTATTTTATCCTTGATGCCCTGATGTCGGGTATCAATTGGATACTAATCTCATTACTATCCCTGATGGGATATGACACCACATCTATGGAAAATGCTGAGCCTTGCTTTTCCATACACCATGAACCACTTCAATTACAAGCAGTAACTGTCGGTGCTGAACCACACACAAACGGCAGCTTAATTAAAAAAATTACAGTTTTAACAAACTCAATCTATGAGCAACGAATTAATAATCAATTCTACCCCTACAGGAGTAGTTACAGCCGTCTTGAACGACAAGAAGCTGGTGGAGTTGGTACGCGAGCGCAACGACGCACAGTTTTCGGTAGGAGACATATACTTAGGTAAGGTTAGTAAAATAGCCAGTAGCTTAAACGCAGCCTTCATTAATGTAGGCTACGAAAAAGACGCTTTCCTGCACTATTACGACTTAGGGCCTCAGTTTGCATCTTTAAACAGCTATACTCAGGGGGTAATGACTGGGAAGATCAAGCATTCTCCCCTCATGTACTTTAAAATGCTGCACGATATACCTAAAAATGGTAAAATATCGAATGTGTTGAATGGCGGGCAAAGTGTGCTTGTGCAGATAGCTAAAGAGCCAATTTCTACAAAAGGGCCACGTATTACATCTCACGTTACACTGGCAGGCCGGTTTTTGGTTCTTATTCCCTTTAACGATAAGATAGCAGTATCGCAAAAAATAAAATCGTCGGAAGAAAGAGAACGCTTGAAAAAGCTCATGGAAAGTATTAAGCCTAAAGGATTTGGGCTTATTGTACGTACTGTGGCTGAAGAAAAGAGCGTTGCAGAGCTTGATGCCGACCTGAACAATTTGGTTGCAAAATGGCAGGAATGTTATAACAGCCTTAAAACGAATCCAAAACCTCCTCATAAACTATTAGGAGAAATGGGGCGCACATCAGTTACTATACGTGACCTTGTGAACGCTTCATTTAACAGTATAATGGTCAACGACCAGGAGCTATACGAAGAAATAAAGAAATATATGCACACTATTGCACCGGAGAAAGAGGATATCGTAAAGTTATTCAAAGGGAATGCACCCATATTTGACCAGTTGGGCGTTGAAAAACAGATCAAAGCATCGTTTGGAAGGGTAGTGAATATGTCGAGCGGGGCATACCTGATTATTGAGCATACTGAGGCCTTGCACGTTATTGACGTTAATAGCGGTACCAAAATAAAATCGAAGAACGACCAGGAAACCAATGCGCTGGAAGTGAATATGGAATCGGCTTCTGAAGTAGCGCGCCAGCTTCGCTTACGAGATTTGGGTGGGATTATAGTTATTGACTTTATTGATATGTATAGCGCCGAAAACCGGAAGAAGTTATATGCTCACCTGAAAGACCAGATGAAGACCGACAGGGCTAAGCATCATATTCTTCCTCCAAGTAAATTCGGACTTATACAAATTACACGCGAAAGAGTAAGGCCGCAGACCGTTATTAATATAATGGAGAAGTGTCCTACTTGTGGTGGTACCGGCGAGGTAGAACCGCCTTTGTTAATTACCGATAAGATTGAAAATACATTACGTTATATACTTACCGAGCAAAACGAAAAGGGTGTTACTTTAATGGTACATCCGTTTATTTATGCTTTCCTTACCAAAGGTTTCCCATCTATAAATATGAAATGGAAACTGAAATACAAGCGTGGTATTAAATTACAAGAGCTTGATTCATTACAGTTCCTGGAATATAAGGTATTGAACAAGAATGGTGAGGAGATAAAGATCGCTTAGAATATCAGATACTGAATAGGAAATTTAACTTTTGTTCTATTTATAATACTTAGATAACTTCCTTACATCAAAACTGGTGTCTTTTATCAGTTGAGTATAATAATGACGTGGAGAATTATCAGGAAAACTCTCCCTTGCCTGTGTTGAATCTACTGAATTTGTGCTGTTGACAGGCCATTGTTTTGTATACAATAGCTCTCCAATTGGATCCCCTTTTTCATTTAACGCAGTTATAGTTAAATGCTTTAAAGTATTTGGTTTTATCGCCCAATCAGTATCATCAAAATTATTTGTATGAAACGTATATGTTATTTCTACCATTCTATTAGGTGTTGGATATTCATATACATGCTTTTCCTTTTCGATTCTGATTTCATACATTTTTGCTGAATCGACTAACCTGTTATACCTTTTTATTATGTCAACCCAAAGGGTTCTCCTTCCCAGTGAATCAAAGCAAAAAATACTTTTTGAAACAAACCATTCATTGAATAATTCAAACCTTTTTTTTACAATACTGTCTGAACAAATTTGCTTAATAATTCTTTCATTAGTGTCTTTACAATCAATTACAGTATTATATTGACCATTGCTAAAATAGTTCGTAACGATATGTTTTATTACTCTCCCTTTACTGTCTTTATAATCAGTTACCTTTTGGTTGGAATTTTCACAACTATTAAAAAGAAATACAATAAGCATTAACGAAACTGATATTCTCATCTTGTAAAATTAGTTGATCATTATTTTGCTTACAAATATTTAGCCACAATAGGCATCTTTCTGCCTACACCAAATGCTTTTGGAGATACTCTTAGTACAGGTGGTGCCTGGTTTCGTTTGTATTCGTTGCGGTTAACCAAAACAACTATTTTTTCAATCAGTTTTTTATTGGCACCATCTACTTTAATGTCAGCGGGTGATTTTTCAAGCTCAATGTATTGATAAAGTATTTTATCAAGAAGATCATATTCCGGTAACGAGTCAGAATCTTTCTGGTTCGCTTTAAGTTCAGCAGTGGGTGGTTTGTTTATTATATTTTCAGGAATAGTATTGGGTTTGATTTTGTTTATGTAACGCGCCAATTCAAAAACCTGTGTTTTGTAAACATCACCAAGCACTGATATAGCGCCACTCATATCTCCGTACAAAGTACCGTAGCCGGTTGCCAGTTCACTTTTATTTGAAGTATTAAGTAACAGGTATCCAAATTTATTCGATACTGCCATTAGTAATAAACTACGCATGCGGGCCTGCATGTTTTCTTCTGTCGTATCTGTTTGTTTGCCTGCAAATACACCACTCAGGCTATTGTTGGCAGCGGTAATTCCCGGTTCTATTGAGATGGTTTCGTGCGGGCAGCCAATATTGGCAATTAATTCTGCTGCATCGCGCAACGATTCTTCTGAAGTATAGCGGGATGGCAAAACCAAAGCATGAACATTTTTATTCCCTAAAGCTTCGGCTGCTAATGCAAGCACCAGGGCAGAATCTATTCCACCTGATAAGCCAAGTATTGCGTCCGTAACCTTGTTCTTCTGGAAGTAATCGCGTATGCCTAAGACCAATGCATTGTATGTACGTTCAACAGGTTCCTGTGTTTTCTTTTTTGCGCGAGGAGTGATTGCTTTAATTGTTTTATCACTTTGCAATTCAAACATGGCAAAGTCATCGGAGAAATAATTTAGTTCATCAATCATATTGTTTTTGCTGTCCATCACTAATGATCCACCGTCGAATATTAAATCTGTATTTGCGCCGAGTGCATTTATATAAAAGAAAGGCAATTTATATTTTGATGTTACGGATTCTATCATTTGCCTGCGCTCTTCTGTATGAATATATGAAAAGGGCGAAGCAGCAATGTTTATAATACAATGTGTGTCAGGGGTGCAGAGCGTTTCAAAAGGTGAGTTTTTATAGTAAAAACGATTTTTACGCGGAAGCTCGTTCCAGCTATCTTCACAAATTGTAAGAGCTATTTTAAGACCTTTGTATTCAATAAGTTCATTTTCTGTAGCAGGTTCAAAGTATCTGTATTCATCAAAAACATCGTAAAAAGGCAGGAGTGTTTTATTTACCTGTGCCAATATCTTACCATCGGCAAGGAAAAGAGCTGAATTATAAAAGGGCCTGCCTTTGTGAGGGTTCCTGATCGGTGAGCCAATTATAGCAGCAATGCCTTTGCATTCGTGGGCAATATCTTTTACCGCGGCCTCACATGCTTTAATAAATCCATCGTACTGTAATAAGTCTTTTGGTGGGTAGCCGCAAACCGATAGTTCGGAGAATAAAATAAGATCGGCACCCTCGCTTTTTGCTCGCAGGATGCCGTTCTTTATTTTAGCAATGTTTGATGGAAGATTGCCTACATGGTAATTGTACTGGGCAAGGGCAATCTTCATATATTAGAATAGTACGCCAACAACCAGTGTTACGCCTTTTGCCAAAACTGAATTATTACCATCAGAGTTAACATTAGTAAATGCATTGTCGTAATTTAATGACACTTGTATTGAGGTTGAACCTGCAAGGCTATATTCTAAACCAAGGCCTACGTTTAAGCCAAGGCGTATAAAATCAGATTGTTTATACACATTAGCATTGTCTGTTGTAGTAGCAGGGAAGCTTGTTGCATAAACAGTACGTGTAACGGTTGGGTTGTCCTTAGCACTCAGCAGGAAACCGGTACCCAGTCCAAATTGTCCGAAATATTTTATTGGACCAATGGCATTGGTCCTCAATTTTAATAATATGGGTATTTGCAGGTATTGCATGCTTTGTACGTGGGCGGTATTAATCGATGAGTCTGTAACACTTCCGGTCTTTGTACTTGTTATGTTAGTATAATTAACACCGAATTGGTTGACTTCTATACCGGTAGCAATTCCATAGTTTTGAGAGAAATAAAACTCTAAATTTACTCCATAACCAAAACCAAAACCTGCGCCGTTAGCGCTGTTAGAGTAAGTATTATTGCCTACAGTAGTTGTTGAACCAGGTACGGTAAAGAAAAGGCCCGGCATTACATTGAGGCCAAAGTGAAAGTTCTTGTCGGTTCCGTTAGCAGTTGCCCCACCACTTGCCTGAGCAAAGGCAGAAGAAACTGATAATAAGATTGCTGCGGCAAATAAAGCTGGTTTTCTCATGGAATTTATATTTTTGTTTTTTATGTGTTTCATGTTATAAGCTACAAATGTAATGAATTACTCAAAAACTCAAATAATGTTGTTGTGTGACGCACTGCAAGGCGAAACGGGAGCTGCCAAGAAGCTTCTGGCTGAGTCAAAGGAGCTTTTTGCATTCGAATCAGCCGTTAGGGGAGATGTTAAGGCAGCAGAGTGGCTAATAAAGGAGAATAAGGAGCTTGCATTATTTGTGGCGGCTATATTTGGGAACAAGTCTGCTATTAAGGTATTACTTAAAAAACAAGAATTTGCATTGGCTGCAACAGTTAACCTCTTTAAAGGTGATGAAAAAGCTGGAATATGGCTTGAGGTTAACGGACTAAAGCACTTTGTTCGACTGGCTGAAAGCATTAAATATGCCCAGAAAAAGAGAGAAATAGAGTAATTATGACTTTTTATTCAAGGACTCCAGTATTTTTTTCGCTTTATCGAGCCCGGTAATTTTAGCAATATCTTCTTCTCTTGCCTGCTTAATGCGCTCGATGGAGCCAAAATGAGTTAGCAGCTTCTCCGTAGTTTTTTCTCCTATGCCTTCAATTTTTGTTAATGCCGACTGTATCGACCCTGCACTACGGCGTTTGCGGTGGTGCGTAATACCAAAACGGTGGGCCTCATCCCTTATTTGCTGAATGATTTTAAGGGTAGGGGAGCGCTTATCTAAATAAAGGGGTACGGAATCTCCCGGAAAGTATATCTCTTCCAATCTTTTTGCTATGCCAATTACATTTACTTTTTGCTCGAGCCCCAGTTGTGTAAGGCTATTCATTGCAGAGCTTAGTTGCCCTTTCCCACCATCAATTACAATAAGTTGTGGTAGCGGTTGTTGCTCATCCTGCAGGCGTTTATAACGGCGGTAAATAACCTCTTCCATAGATGCAAAATCATCAGGCCCTACTACCGAACGGATGTTAAAATGGCGATAATCTCTCTTGCTGGGTTTACCATTTTTAAATACGGTCATGGCCGCAACGGGAAAGGTACCTTGTATGTTTGAGTTGTCGAAACATTCTATCCGGTGTGGTAATTCCTGCATACGCAGATCTTTTTTCATTTGCTCCAACAAGTTATCAACCTTCTTTTTAGGCGAATGAAGGCTTTCGAGCATTTGTTTTTCCTTTACGTAATAACGTAAGTTATTCTCCGACATCTCAATAAGTCTCTTTTTATCACCTTTTTGAGGCACTAATATCTCTGCATTGGGTATTTCAGCTTCAACCGCAAAAGGAATCAATATCTCTGGTGAATCACTGCCAAATCGCTGCCTGAGTTCGGCAATACCCATTAGTAAAAGTTCTTCTTTTGTTTCTTCCAGCTTTTTGTTCAGTTCTATAGTATGCGATTGTATAATGGCTCCATTAATAACCTTTAGGTAGTTTACATAAGCTCGTTTCTCCTCATCGATAATTGTAAATACATCTACATTGTCAATAGTAGGACTAACCACAGCCGACTTACTCTGGTATTTTTCCAACATCTCTAGCCTTTGTTTTATCAATTGTGCCTCTTCAAACTCCCAGTTATCAGAATGTTTCTGCATTTCTGTTTTCAAAAAACGTATTGCTCCGCTGATATTTCCTTTGATGATCATCCGCATTTGGTCAATGGCTTCATCATATTCCTTTTTCGATTCAAGGCCCTCGCAAGGAGCCTTGCAATTACCCAAGTGGTATTCGAGGCAGCGTTTGAATTTCTTTTTGCTGATGTTCTCCTCCGTAAGGTTTAAATTGCAGGTGCGTAATGGATAAAGCTGCCGGGCAAACTCTAAAACCGTTTGCATAACTCTGACTGAGGCATAAGGGCCAAAATACTCCGAGCCATCTTTAATAACCTTGCGGGTAGAGAATATACGCGGGTAGGGTTCGTTTTTTATAATTATCCAGGGATAAGTTTTATCATCCTTCAGCATTACATTATAACGCGGTTGGTGCTTTTTAATAAGGGTGTTCTCAAGCAGTAGCGCATCCCATTCAGTGCGAACCACAATATAGTTAATGCTTACAATCCTCCTGACAAGCATATTAAGCTTGGCATTATCATGTTCTTTAAAATAAGAACTGACTCGCTTTTTAAGATTTTTAGCCTTGCCCACATATAATATGGTGCCCGTTTCATCAAAATACTGGTATATGCCCGGTGAATCGGGTAGAGAGCTAATGATTGCGCGTAAATCTTCTTTCAAATCCATTATACACAAAAGTAGTTAAAAAAAGCCCTTTATGTTCCGATTGAAATTCTAATTTTGCGCCTCGTTTTACAATTCGGAGAGATGGCAGAGCGGTCGAATGCGGCAGTCTCGAAAACTGTTGTACTCGCAAGGGTACCGGGGGTTCGAATCCCTCTCTCTCCGCCAAATACAAGTAACCCCATAAATATAAGATGAGCGCTTTATTAAATGCAGAAGAAAAGTATAAAATACTTTTCGATTCAATAGATGAAGGTTTTTGCATTATTGAAATGATATTTGATGAAAAGAATAAACCCATAGATTATCGTTTTTTAGAAATTAATGCTGCATTTGAAAGGCAAACCGGGCTTCACGAGGCGGTAGGCAAACGCATGCGTGAATTTGCCCCGGATCATGAGGAGCACTGGTTTGAAATTTATGGCAAGATTGCTTTAACAGGAGAAGCAATTCGATTTGAGAACCGTGCCGAACAATTGCACAGGTGGTATGATGTTTACGCTTTTCGTTTCGGAAGCCCTGAAAATAAACAGGTTGCAATACTCTTTAACGATATTACCAGGCGTAAAAAAATAGAAGAAGAGTTGCAAATTGCTAATCAAGAACTTGAATCTTTTTCTTACTCTGTTTCCCACGATCTAAGGGCCCCGCTCAGGGCTTTAAGCGGTTACTCAAAAATATTGATAGAAGACTACAGTGAAAAGCTGGATGAAGAAGGGAAGCAAACGATTCAAGCAATAACGCATAATGCGGAAAGGATGGGGATGCTTATAGATGATTTGCTTGCATTTTCAAGATTAGGAAGAAAAGAGGTGGTGAAGACAGAGGTTGATATGAAAAAACTGGTAGAAAGTATTGTGCTTGAATCAAGCAAGATGACGCCGCATGATGCAATAATAAAGGTAGGTGAGCTCCCTTTAGTTAATGGCGATTATGCTCTGCTTCATCAAGTGATATTCAACCTTATTTCAAATGCTGTTAAATATTCTTCAAAACAAAAAAGCCCCCTTATAGAAATATCTTCAGAAGAAGAAAGTGACGAGATTGTCATTTCGGTAAAAGATAATGGTGTGGGTTTTGATATGCAATATGCCAATAAATTGTTCGGCGTATTTCAGCGTTTGCATGCAAGGCAAGAATTTGAAGGAACCGGCGTGGGTTTAGCCATAGTGAAGAGAATAATTGCCCGGCATGGAGGCAAAGTTTGGGCTGAAGGAAAAGTAAATGAAGGAGCTGAGTTTTATTTCTCATTGCCTAAATAATTCAAGAACCACTTAAGTCTCGTGATTTTTTAGTTCTCATTATCAGCCAAAAGAGAATTCATGGCCATATTTCTATTCTGAAATTTTATTTGGTTTCGTATTTGTTTATATATTTGTAAGGTAAACTAACAAGTTAATATACTGAGTTTTATTACACATATGAGTACAACAGAATTAGCATCGTCACTTCGCTTAGTTGTTTCCACCCTGCATAAGGGTTTGCGGAAACAAGCCAGTTCAGTTAAAGAGTACTCTATGACTGAAGTTGAAACCATAGGGCATTTGTTTCGTTCCTCTTCGTTATTGCCAACCGAACTTGCAACATTGACAAGAATTAAAACCCAATCTATGTCACAGATACTGAAGAAACTGGAAGAGCAGGGGATTATTAAAAGAACTCCATCTAAAGATGATAAACGCAAAGTATTTATATCCTTAAGCCCGGCAGGTAAAAAAATAGTGGAGAAGGTGAGATATGATAAAGACGAATGGTTGAAAGGTGTTATTGAAAAATCACTAACCGATAAAGAAAAGGAATTACTTGAAAAGGTATTGCCGGTTTTAAGTAAACTTAGCGAACAAAGATAATTTGAAGTGAAAAGCGTAAATACATTTAAAGCGTTCCGTAACCGAAATTATACATTGTATTTTAGCGGACAGTCGGTTTCATTGATAGGTACCTGGATGCAGCGAACAGGGGTAAGCTGGGTTGTCTACAGTATTACCGACTCTCCTTTTATGCTTGGTGTGGCTGTTTTTGCCCAGCAAGTGCCTTCGTCACTGCTGTCTCTGTTTGGCGGTTTCTTTTCTGACCGTTATAACCGTTACAAAATATTACTGATCACCCAAACAGCCTCCATGTTGCAGGCGCTGGCATTAGCCGTAATGGTTCTTACACATCATTTTAACATACCTGTAATACTAACGCTTAGTGTTGTGTTAGGCATTATTAATGCTTTCGATGTTCCCGCCAGGCAACCATTAGTCCATGAGCTGGTCACCGATAAAGAAGACCTGCCTAATGCACTTGCATTGAATTCATCAATGGTAAATGTGGCGAGGTTAATAGGGCCTGCTTTATCTGGGATAGTTCTTGAAAGATTTGGTGCAGGAATATGTTTCCTTATAAATGGAATAAGTTTTTTTGCGGTATTGGCATCTTTGCTTTTGTTGAAACTGCCCGAATATAAGCCACGCACGGTAAAAGGTAATTTGTTTAAAGAAATGGCTGATGGGTTTGACTACATAAAGCGCACCCCAGCCATAAGCATGGTGTTGCTTATGCTGGCTGTCATTAGTCTTCTTGTTCTACCATACGATACACTAGTGCCAGTTTTTGCTAAGGTTGTATTTAAAGGTGATGCCACCACATTTGGCTATATATTCAGTTTTATAGGCTTAGGTGCTATTAGCGGCACCTTCTTTTTGGCCTCTCTAAAGAAAGAAGCTGATCTTAAAGTAGTGTTGTTTGTCAATGCCTTTATACTAGGAGTTGGCCTTATGCTTTTTTCGCAAATAACTTATTTCCCGCTCGCTATGGTATTTGCAGCTATTACCGGTTTCGGATCCATGTCGCAAAATACTATATGCCTTACTTTGTTACAGGTAAATGCCGAGGCGCATATGAGAGGGCGTGTAATGAGCTATATGGCGCTCGCCTTTTTTGGAATGCTACCATTAGGCAGTTTGCTTGTCGGGTATATATCCGAAAAAATAGGTGCGCCTATAACATTGTTTTGCCAGGGTATAATAGCAGTTATAATAGGGGTGGTATTCTCTAAACTTCTGCGGCCCAATAAACTTAATAAAAAGGAAATTGACAGGATGGAAGAAATCGAAGACCAGGTAATCAGAAAAATTTAATAAAATAATAATAAAACCAAATGGAACAGAACACAAACAACACCGCACTATTGGTAATGGATGTACAACAATTCACAATAGGAATGCTTCAAGGCGGAGAAGCCTATCTTGCCATACTTTCAAAGGCTGTAGAAAATGCAAGAGCAAAAAAAATCCCTATTATTTATGTAGTGATAGGATTCCGTGAGGGGTACCCGGAGATTAACCAGGCCAGCAAGACTTTTTCAAGGATAAAAAATACCCCGGACTTAAGGTTTGATACAGAAGAAGCAATGAAAGTACATGTTGCGGTTGCCCCAGTAAAGGGAGATATAACTGTGGTAAAAAAACGTGTAAGTGCTTTTTCAGGCAGTGACCTGGAGATAGTGCTGCGTTCGATGGGGATAAGGCATATTGTGCTTACCGGTATTGCTACCAGCGGAGTAGTCCTTTCTACACTTCGTGAAGCCGCTGACAAAGATTATATAGCTACTGTGCTTTCTGATTGCTGCGCAGATATGGATGAAGAAGTACACCGTGTATTGACTACAAAAGTTTTCCCTCGCCAGGCAGATGTGTTGACGTTAGAAGAATGGACTAAGCAATAGATATTGAATAAAGTAAAAAAATGGGCAGCAGTTAGTGCTGCCCATTTTTAATTACAGAGGTTATTTATTCATTTGCAATAAAGGGCGCCTTTCTGATATAAGTGTTATCGGATAGTTGCTCGATCAGGAAGCGTGATAAATCAGTAGCGCTTATCTTTTCTCCGGGGCAATCCTCCAAACTGATGAGCAATTTCTTTGTTTCATCAGTTAACTCGATCATAGGTAGCCTTATTAATGTCCAATGGAGATTACTGCCAGATAGAATATTGAATTCTTCCTGCTTGTCGAAAGTTGTTTCGGGGTAATTGGTTTTCATCCAATCGGTGCCATACTTTGTTTTAGGACTTTTCTTGTCAAGCGGAGTATCCACATTTAACCCTGTGGTTACTATATAGCATTTTACATTGCATTCATTCATAGCCTGAATTATGTTTCTGGTCGCCTGGCTGAAAATAGTGGGTTCCCCTTTGGGTTGCCCCAGTGTACTGATGACTGCATCGCATCCGTTTATTAATGATAAGACATCTCCATAATTGCGTGCATCACCTTTAAGTGTTTCAATTAAAGAATTATTGATTTGAAGTTTTTCAGGATTCCTGAGGAGTAATTTAATCCTGAATCTTTTATTGATTAATTCCTTAACAAGATATTTACCCGATTTACCGGTGCCGCCAATAACGGCAATTTTATTATTCTGTTTCATGGTGTTCTTTATAAAATTAGATAATCAAAATTCAATTACTTCATCATAAGACAAAGCGAAGTGCAAGGGCCGAATGGCCTGCACAAATAAGACGAGATATTTTATAAAGATATTTTGATGAAGCTAAGATATGAATTATTCTATTTATATATTTGATTTATCAGATATAGAATATTTAAACATTGATAAATTTTTAAAATAAAAGCATGAAACAGCTATTCTCAAAATCAATTCTAATTTTCCTGGCAGTTATAGCAATAAGTTTCTCTGCCGATAATCCGCGTAAAGATTATTCAGGATTTTCAGATGCCAATGCCGTAATACAACAAAAACTGGAGAAGCAGTTTGATACATTATTAAAAGCGTCGGACATTGATTATTTTATTAAAACCTTATCGGCCCATCCTCATAATTTAGGCTCAGCAGGTGATAAGGCAAATGTTCAATTCATACTTCAGAAATATAAAGAGTGGGGCTTTGATGCAAGGATTGATACCTTTTATGCTTTGTTTCCTACGCCTAAAACACGATTGCTTGAAGCAGTATCGCCCATAAAGTATAAGGCCCAACTGCAGGAATTGCCCTTGAAGGAAGATGCGACTTCATCGCAAACGAGCGAACAGCTTCCAACCTATAATTGTTTTTCGGCCGATGGAGATGTAACCAGTGAGCTTGTTTATGTAAACAGGGGAGTACCTGAAGACTATGAAGCACTTGACAGAATGGGTATAAGTGTAAAAGGTAAAATTGTTATTGCCCGCTATGGCGGATCATGGCGTGGTATAAAACCACGCTTGGCACAAGAGCATGGCGCTATTGGTTGTATTATTTATTCTGACCCTAAAGATGATGGCTATTACCAGGGTGACACTTATCCTAAAGGCGCTTTCAGGAATGAATATGGTGTACAACGTGGTTCGGTTGAAGATATTCCTTTATACCCTGGCGATCCTTTAACACCAGGCTATGGTGATACTAAGAATGCAAAAAGGCTTGACCGGAAAGATGCTCCCAATTTGCTTAAGATTCCTGTTTTGCCAATTTCGTGGCATGATGCTAAGCCATTGCTAGAAGCTATGACAGGGCCCGTTGCTCCAGAAAAATGGAGAGGTGCTTTGCCTATTACTTATCATGTGGCGGGATCTGTTAAGGTGCATTTGAAGCTTGAGTTTAACTGGAACATGGTACCTATATATGATGTAATTGCTGTTTTAAAAGGAAGCGTTGCTCCTGATCAATGGGTTATAAGGGGTAATCACCAGGATGCATGGGTTAATGGTGCTGCTGATCCTATAAGTGGCCAGGCTGCCATGCTGGAAGAAGCAAAGGCGGTTGGCCAGTTGGCTAAACAAGGTATGCGCCCTAAGCGTACTATTATTTATTGTTCATGGGATGGAGAAGAAGAAGGCTTATTGGGTTCGACCGAATGGGCAGAAACCAATGCAACTGAATTGCAACAAAAGGCAGTTGCCTATATTAATTCGGATGCAAATGGCCGCGGATTTTTATTTGCTGGAGGATCACATACTTTTCAGACATTAATAAATGAAGTATCGAGTGATGTTACTGACCCGGAAATGAATATAAGTATACGCGAGCGTAAAAAGGCTCATGATATTACAAGCGCTGCTTCAGTTGCCGAACAAAAAGAAATGCTTTCAACTCCTTTATTAAAAGCAGAACCACTCGGTTCGGGCTCTGATTATTCTTCCTTCCTGCAGCATCTTGGTATTGCAGCAATGGATATTGGGTTTGGCGGAGAGGATGATGGTGGAGAATATCACTCAATTTATGATTCGTATGATATGTATCGCAGGTTTAAAGATCGGGGTTTTGTTTACGGTGTGGTTTTAGCCAAAACCGCCGGTAGACTTACCATGCGTCTTGCAAATTCCGATATACTGCCCTTTAACTTTACCGATATGTATGCAACAGTAAATAGTTACGTTGCCGACATAATGAAGAAGCTTGATGATATGCGCACGCAAACTGAAATAAACAACAAACTCTTGGGTAATAAGTATTATATGTATGCTAATGACCCGACCAAACCAATTGTTTTGCCTGCACCTAAAAGTGATGTGCCATTCCTGGATTTTGCAGTTTTGCAAAACGCACTGGTTAAGCTTAAAGCAAGTGCAGAATTGTACCAGAAATTGGCCGATGCAAATCATAATTGGTCTGCCTCTGTAATTCAAAACCTGAATACATTGCTTTTTCAAAGCGAACGTAAGTTATTACTTACTAATGGTCTGCCAAACAGGCCATGGTATAAGCATGCCATATATGCTCCGGGCTATTATACAGGGTATGGGGTTAAAACGCTTCCCGGTATTCGTGAGGCCATAGAATCAGGTAAATGGCAGGATGCAGAGGAGCAGGTTAAAGAAACAACAAAAGTAATTGATGCCTATGTTGCCGAATTGGATGCCGCAACTGCTTTGTTAAAGGAGTAAATAATGTTTTGGAGTTTTATAAGATAATTAAGCTGTAACGTATTAGAGAAAACATATATATTAGCCGTATGAGAACACATACAAAAGAGACACGCGATAAGCTTACACCCGATAGAACACTTGAGATATTAAAAGAGGGTAACGCCCGGTTTGTAAATAATATTAAGGCTCACCGTAATTTACTGGAACAGGTTAACGAAACAGTATCGGGGCAATTTCCTTTTGCAGTTATATTGAGTTGCATTGATTCACGTACTTCTGCCGAATTGATATTTGACCAGGGACTGGGAGATATATTCAGCATACGAATTGCAGGCAATATTTTAAATGACGATATTTTAGGCAGTATGGAGTTTGCGTGCAAACTTGCCGGATCAAAACTTATTGTGGTACTTGGGCATACTAATTGTGGTGCTATTGAAGGGGCTTGCAATAATGTGGTACTGGGACATGTAACAACATTACTTAATAAGATTAAGCCTGCTATTGAAATGGAAACCCAAACTACTTCGGAGAGAAATAGCAAGAACCTGGCATTCGTTCAGAATGTTACCCGAAATAATGTTTTTAATGTGGTGCAAAAAGTAAAAGAACAAAGCAGCATATTAAAGGAAATGGAGCAGCTTAAGCAAATACGTATTGTTGGCGGGCTTCACGACCTTGAAACAGGTAAGGTCACTTTCTACGAATAGATTTTACATTATTTATGAGGATTTGGTCGCTTCACCCAAAGTATTTAGATGCAAAGGGGTTGGTAGCACTTTGGCGAGAAACCTTATTGGCCAAGCATGTATTAGAAGGTAACACTAAGGGATATAAAAACCATCCGCAGTTAAAACGCTTTAAGGAATCAGATAGGCCGCTGGATGCAATTAACTTCTATTTAAGTGAAGTATATAAGGAGGCAGTCAGCCGAGGGTATAGTTTCTCCGTCGATAAATTCAGCATTATAAAGAAACCGTTAGTTATAACAGTTACGCAAGGGCAGGTGGAATATGAGCTTAAACATCTGTTAAGTAAACTTAAAGCCAGAGAGCCGAAGCTGCATAAAGTGCTTAAACGTGTTGTTGATATTGATGTACACCCGATTTTTAAAGTTGTAAATGGAGCTATTGAAAGCTGGGAAATAATAAATTGAAAGGCTAAAACACCCCAATAATGGGCATTTTAGGGGTAGGTTATTAACAAATTGCCCTATTTATCAACAATTTCACACTTTTTTCATCTCAATCATGCATTGGTATTGATATTATGTAATATCTTCACGCCATTATTAACCTTAAACCTTAATTAAAATGAACAAAGCAGAACTTGTAGAAGCAATTGCAAAAGAAACAAAGTTGACCAAAGCTGATTCAGTAAAAGCACTTGATGCTTTTGTTAATCAAACAACCAAAACCCTTAAGGGTGGAGGCCATGTAGCTTTAATCGGTTTCGGAACCTTTAAAGTTTCTAAGAGAGCAGCTAGGACCGGAAGGAATCCTCAGACTGGCAAAGCAATTAAGATTGCTGCTAAGAAAGTTGCAAAATTCAAAGCTGGTGCAGCATTAGCCAAGGCGGTTAAGTAATCACCTCTTCATTGAATTGAAAAGCCCCGCAATTTGCGGGGCTTTTCTTATTTAGGGCAGTTAGCTAATTATAAATAAATTTGTGGTAAATACATTTAATATGAATACAAGCAATAATACAATACTTATTACCGGTGGCACATCGGGCATTGGCCTTGCATTTGCCGAAGAGTTTTTAAAACGCGGCAATAAGGTAATTATTTGCGGACGCAGGCAAGAAAGGCTGGCTCAGATAAAAGCTAAATATCCTGAAATTATTACAAAGGAATGTGATGTTCAGCAAAAGGAACAGCGGGAAGAACTTTATAAATGGGTTGAGAAGAACTATCCCGATACCAATATACTTATGAATAATGCTGGCGTGCAGCTGGCTGTAGATATTACAACGCCTATAAACCTTGATAAGATTTATTCGGAAGTGGAAACCAATTTTATTGCACCTGTGCATCTCTCTTCTTTGTTTTCAGGTTTCCTGGCCGCTAAAAAAAATGCATCAATTATAAATATATCTTCGGGGCTTGCATTTGCACCCATTGCATTTATGCCTATATATTGTGCTACAAAAGCTGCTATACATTCGGTTACCATGTCACTCCGTTTCCAGCTTCGTAATACTAATGTTAAGGTTTTTGAAATAGTACCTCCTTCGGTAGATACAGAATTGGGACACGAGCGCCGGGAGGATAAAACACAAACGCATGGTGGTATACCTGTAGCTGAGTTTTTAAAAGAAGCTATGGAAGGGATTGAAAATGATGTATTAGAAACTGCAGTTGGGCAAGCAAAAGGATTGCGTGCTAAGAGAGAAGAGATGTTTAGTATAATGAATAAATAGACTTATGAATGGATAAGTTTAAAATTTGCTATTTTTAAGGAACCTTAGTACTCCATATGCTAAAAAAGCTACTCTTTAAAACCGTAATTGTTTTATCTGTTTACGCTTTATTTTCTGTTGTATTCGATTTGTTGCAGCACCAGGCAGTATATACCAGTACTCTGGGTAAGTTGTCAGATAATTATGAGCATGTAGGTAATTCAAAGCGATACACAATCAATAAGACTAATAAGCCCTTTATTGATATCAATGAAAATAATGCTTATAACTGGGATGCGGCGCACTATCTTAAAATAAGAGATAGTCTGTATAATGGTATTGATCCTCATTACGCTGATAGATATGCTTTTTACCCATTCTTTCCGGTTATCTGGAAAATATCCGGGATAAGGTCTCATCATATTTCCTTTGTTAATTATCTATTCTTCGGGTTGGGGCTTATTTTATTGTCGCAGGTATTTATGAAGGATAAGCGAACAGACATGTTTTTCTTTACCCTCGCCTTATTAATTCCTTCGGCAATAGTTTTTTACCTTCCTTATGCTGAATCTTTGTTTGTATTAACGCTGGCAGTTGCCATGTATGGTTTATTTAAACGAAAGTATTGGGTCTACTTTCTTGCTATGATTTGCTTTAGTATGACAAGGCCGGCTGTGGTGATTTTAATATTTGCTTTTATCGGTACTGATTTAATTTACTTTTTCAGGCATCGTAGTTTTAAGCATTTTATAAAACAAAGTGTTGTAACCATTGCTCCTGTTCTGTTGGGATATTTTATAGTAACTGCAATTCAGTACCTGTATAGTGGCTCGTGGACTGCTTATTTTGATACATCGGATATATGGACGAAAGAATCGGGCTTCTTTAATAAAATAACTGACTGGTCAACCGAGGGTTTTGGAATGACATCATTCTCTATCTTTTTCCTGGCATTGCCGGCATTTATTTATTCTTTGGTATTGGCCATTTCTGCAATAGTAAAGAAGAAGGAACATAATAAAATATCTTTATTTACAGGGCAAGAAGCTTATATAAAGGAGTATATGTTTAATGTTTCCATCTTATTTATAACCGGGGTTTTGGTTTACTTTGCCATTACCAGCGGAAATGTCCTTAATGGTTTCTTTCGGTATACCATGGCCATACCGTTCTTTTATATAGTGATGTTTCAGCTCCCTGACAAACTGGAGAACATAAAACCGGGATATAAAATAGTGGGATTGGTATTGGCCCTTGGTGCATTGTATTGGTTCCTTACCGAAGTACATTATACTGGTAACTTATGTAGGTTTGAGTATACAGGCCTGTACCTTTTTGTTTTTATTACCCCTATAATACTATTTGAAAAGTATTTATCTCCTAAAATGAGGTATGCAGCACTTCTGATTTATATAATTCCTGCCATAGTGTGGCATACATATTTGTTCAATATGTATCTTAGCAACGCCTGGATATTTACCTGATATAATTTATAAATTTGCTTTATGAAAAAAATCATCTTCTTGTGTCTTGTTGCGCTTACTGCGTGTAATACGCCCAAACAAAAAGGACTTGTTTATTTTAACGATTTTGACGCAATAAAAGGGTGGGCGCCTGTCAACCTTTCTAAAAAGGTCGTGCATTCAGGCCTTTACTCAAATAAAATTGATTCAAGCTATGTATATGGTATGACTTTCAAGCAGCTTTTCAGAGAAGTATCGGATGATAAAATTATTAAAGTGAAGGCAAGTTTTTGGACATATCTTACCGATAAAGCTAAGGGTATGTTTGTTGTTGAGGTAAGAAACCATGACAATAAACAGGTGTTGTGGGTATATAAAGACCTTAAAGATGTTGCGCCTAAGCATAATGAATGGCAGAAGGCGGAAATGAGTTTCACTTTTGCAGATTCAATCAGCAAGCCTGAAAATAGCATTTTAATTTATCCATGGTCTACCGGCAAAGGCGATTTTTATGTTGATGACCTGAAGCTTGAGTTTGTTTTAGGTTATTAATCTTAGTTATACAATGGATAATTCACCACAATATAAACCCCGGTCCGGAAGTGCAATAACTGGCCTTGCTATATTAATATTTGGTGTATTGGTATTATTGCATCGTATGGATTACCCGATTTATCCCTGGATTTTTACCTGGCCTGTATTCTTGATTGCCATTGGGGTTTTAATTGCATTTAAACGTAAGTTTCGGAGCCTTACGGCTTTGTTCTTTATAATAATTGGTACATATCTTTTGGCAAAACACCAGGGTTGGATATCTTTTTCCATTGGCCGGTTCTTTTGGCCGGTTGTAATTATAGTAGTTGGCTTGCTCATTATTATACGGCCACGTTCAGTTTCATGGAAGATAAATATGCAAAATGGCAATGATGCAGACGGAAGTAGCATGTTCGATTCGGTGGCTATATTTTGGGCATCGCGTAAAACAATACTCTCAAAGAATTTTGTAAAAGGAGAGATAGTCAACATTTTTGGCGGTACCGAGATAAATTTTATGCAAGCCGATATTAATGGTACTGCTGTTGTAGATGTGGTTGCTGTATTTGGTGGCGTAAAACTTATTGTACCACCCGATTGGGATGTAAGAATAAATGTGGTTCATATTTTTGCCGGCACCGATGATAAAAGGCAGTTCCATACTGCGCCTGTATCTAAAAAAGTATTATTAGTTAATGGCACCGCTGTATTTGGCGGTATAGATATCCGTAGTTACTAATTCCTCTCAGCAAATGAAAAATATAGTTTTTGTTCATGGAATGTTCCAGAATCCTAAAAGCTGGGTAGAATGGATAAAGTATTTTGAGGCAAAAGGATATAATTGTATAGCACCTGCTTACCCTAGCCACGATGGGGAGCCAAGGGAATTAAGAAAAAATATACCGTCTGCCCTAAGTAGCCTGACACTTGATGCTGTAGTAGATTCTATTACAAAGGAAATAAGTAAGCTTGATGAGAAGCCTGTAGTTATTGGCCACTCAATGGGTGGTTTAATTACACAAATACTGACTAACAGGGGATTAGTAAAAGCAGGTATCTGTGTGGATAGTGCTCCACCTGCGGGAGTAATTTCGTTTAAGTGGAGTTTCTTGAAAAGTAATTTGCCTGTGGTGAATCCTTTTAAAGGCAATGCGCCGTGTGTAATGTCAAAAGATCATTTTCATTATGCATTTTGTAATGTAATGACAAAGGAAGAATCTGATAAAGCATATGATGATTTTGTAACTCCCGAGAGCCGTAATATACCCCGTTCGGTTATGAAGGATGGCAAGATCGATTTTAAAAAATCACATCCTCCTTTACTTATGATTGCCGGAAGTGATGACAATATTATTCCACAATCGTTGGTTGAAACAAATTTTAGAAAATATTTTAACAAAAGCAGTAAAACAGAACTAAAAGTGTTCCCGGGCCGTAGTCACTTTATCTGTGGACAGAAAGGATGGGAGGAAGTTGCTGAGTATATAGCAGGGTGGGTAAGTAATCTCAACTAATCATTTTATTCGGCCAGCCATTTTTCAATTTTGTTTTCTATTTCAGGGTAAATACTTAGCGCCGGAATGTGCTTGGTGTTCTTAAGTACATGAGAGCCTTTAAAGTTTTTGAAAATGGCTTTACATTTTTCAAGTGCTTTATCTCCGGGGAAGAAAATATCGTCGTCAGCCACCATAGCATAAACAGGCGCAGCTAATTTTTTGACGTCTTGAGCGGTTAATAGAGTGGGCCTTCTGTAGTCAACCTTAACGCCGAGTAATACATTTTTCTGGAATGCAATATCACGCTCCTCTATATGACTATAAAAGGCATCCATAAATGCTGTGAGCTTACTTTCTGACTTGGTTGATATGAAACGGATCAATGGGAATGTGAGTTTTTTCATCGATTTTAAAAATGCCCCATTTACAAAACCTGCCGGAACAACGAAAATGCCTTTGGTAATCTTTTCAGGGAAATAAGTCATTAGTTTTTGCAAAAGAAAAGCTCCGTAGGATACCCCGATAACAGGAGCTTTGGCGATTTCAAGCTTCTCCATAGTTTCTTTGACCCACTTTGCATAACTATCATTGTTCATCGGTAAGCGGGTTTCGGCACTTTTTGTAGCCTGGCCTACAGTATCAATTGCATATATTCTGTAATGCTTATTTAATCCTTTAATGGATTCTATTGCCATCGGCGCTCCTGCATTTATTCCATGAAGTATAATTAATGGAGGGTTTGATTTGCTCCCCGTTGCAATTATGTGGGTTTTGCCGGCAAAGGTGTCAGCGTATAAATCTTCATATTCAATATTACAAGCTTCCAGCCTTTCATTATAAAGCTTCATTATTTCGGCTTTGTAGTTTTCTGATTTGTAGATAGACGTTTCCATGATAGATGGTTTATTATTGTAGGGCAAATATATGTTTTTTTCTCAAATTAGTCCATTTGGACTAATTTTTGTATATTTGCCCCATGAATACTAAAGAAGCCATTAAGAAAAAAGCACTTGAACTTTTTAATGAACAGGGAATGCTGAATGTTACCTTAAGGGATGTAGCTGCACAACTCAAAAGGAGCTATGGAAACATTACCTATCACTATAAAACAAAAGAGCAAGTAATTGATGAATTATATACCGATATGGTGGAAGAATTGAAAGTTGTTTCTGCCCAAATATTAAACGGGGGTGATATGTTTAGTAGTATTGTTAAGGCCCCGGAACTAACATTCGATATATCACTCAAATACCTTTTTCTATTTAAAGATTTTGTTGAAATAAAGAGGGGATATCCAAGGCTTGCGGGAAAAATTGATAAAAGCAATGCAGTCAGGAAGTCCCAGTTAAAGTATGCGCTTATTGTATTGCAGGAGCAAAATTTTTTAAGAGATGATATGGGAGATGATGACCTTGACTATTTAATGGAGCTCAGTGGTGCAGTCCGGACTTTCTTCTTTCTTAATTTAAATAAGGAAGATTATAAGAAGACTAATTTGAAAAAGAAGTATGTAGATTATGTGAACAAGCTGCTGCTACCTTATTTAACAGCAAAGGGGAAGCTTCGATATGAAGCATTGTTATAAATATCAGGAATGTTTATTCGTTTTGAATTGGCCTTGCTAGTTTTTTATGTTTTCTTACAGACCTTACCTTTCCGACCGGATGCAAACTGTTTTGAGAAACGGTGTATAAATCAAGTCGGGCGCCTAAACCAATAGAAGCGGAATGATTAATAAAATCATACCCTGCAAATAATGAAAAAGGGCCAAAACCAATAAATAAATCTGTAGTAAAGCCTGCCAGTTTATTTAACCTGAAATCATTTTGTAGAGCTGCGTCGGCAATTACACCAAAAGAAAATACCGGGTCAACGGTTATTTTGTCATTTTCATTAAATATAAAGTCACCAAAGAACCAAGTATAACCATAACCAATACTTATTGTAGGGCTTACTATATACTGGCCACCTATGTATTCAACACTGCTAAATGGGATAGGAATTGTAGGCGATTCTAAAAGAGGTGATTTATAAACAGTATTATAATACAAAGTATCAGGCCATTTTTGTAAGCTCCTTGTTCTGTCAATTGTTTTTGTTGAATCAGGGAATATATAACCCCTTTTAAGTAAATATTTTACAATGGGACTTTTATCTGTCTGCCCATATATAATTGAGGTTGTAATAAGCAGGAGATAAGAGAGTAATAATATGCGTTTCATTAAATATGTTTTTTTGCAGGCACAAAGATAAAATTCACTGCATAGCTGTTATTATACATTTTTAGAAGTAAGTTGTATTATTCACATTATACATTTGTAATTGACAGTAAATAAAAAAGTCCCGCAGAGATGCGGGACTCTATATTTCATTAAGCAAGTATTACTTCTTCATATTGGTGCAGGCAGAATCTCCCTTTGCACAATGCCCATCCTTCATCATAGGGCAGCTTCCGCCATCGCCTATATTCATATTACACTTAGAATCGCCATCATGGCATTCTGAACTTTCTTTGCAGTTTCCGCCCATATCGTTGCAGCTTCCGCCACTCATACCATTACAGCATTCCCTATGCATCATACATCCGCCACCCATTCCATGGTGGTGGTGCATCATATAGCATCCTCCGTCATCATCATCATCCATATCGCACCTGTTTTCCATTTTGCAACGGTCGCCATGGTGGCAGCACTTCATGGCACAATGCATGCCACAACAAATAAGGCATAAGAATCCTATTACAATAACAATCCATGAAACGTATTTATACAGATTACCAAGGCTATCCTTATTGGTTTGGGCCAGTAGTTTCATTCCTGAAACAATTACAAGCAGAGCTAGCAGGGTACAAGCAACTATAATCATAGTAATATTATTTTTGGTTTATAGAGTAAAGATAGGCATTAAATGGTGCAATGAGCAAATTTTACCCTATGATTATACTTATTACAACAAAAATTCTTATCCTTGTAGTATAGGTATAGAGAGACAGAATAAAAATAACCCTGATTTATGATTGCCACCGAAAAGATTACAGTAGAAAAGACTAAGAATAGCCGCCTTTCAGAAGTAGATTTCGATAAGCTCCCTTTTGGTAGTATTATATCTGACCACATGTTATTGTCAGATTATTTAAATGAAGAGTGGGGCCCCTCGTCTATAGTTCCGTTCGGACATATTGAAATATCGCCTACTATGCTTGCCCTGCATTATGGACAGATAGTTTTTGAAGGAATGAAAGCCTTTAAAATGAAAGAGGGGAATATATCCATATTCAGGATGGATAAACACTACGAAAGATTTTGCCGGTCAATGGAGCGTATGTGTATACCTGCCATGTCTTTCGAACGGTTTAGTGAGGCAGTAAAGGCACTTGTGAAAGCCGATGCTGATTGGGTGCCTGCAAATGAAGGATCATCGTTATATATAAGGCCATTTGTATTTGCATCGGAAGAACGTTTTGGTGTTAAGGTAGCAGAAGAATATAAGTTCATAATATTCACCGGCCCGGTAGGTCCTTATTATTCTAATCCCTTGAAAGTAAAGGTGGAAGATAAGTACAGGCGTGCTGCCAGGGGCGGGACAGGTTCAGCTAAGTGTGCAGGTAATTATGGTGGTGCTTTTTACCCGTCGAGCTTGGCTCGCAAAGAGGGTTTTGACCAGGTATTATGGACCGATGGTTCAGCTGAATTGAATATAGAAGAATCAGGCACAATGAATGTGATGTTTCTTGTAAATGGTGTGGTGGTAACTCCGCCTTTATCCGATTCTATTTTGGATGGCGTTACCCGCGATTCGTTTATAACCATTGCTAAGGATATGGGTTATAAAGTAGAAGAACGCAAGATTGGTGCAAAGGAATTAGTGAGTGGATTTGAGAATGGCACCTTGCAGGAAGCATTTGGTACCGGCACTGCTGCTGTTGTTGCCCCTATACAGGTAATACATATTAAAGGCAAAGATTACACCTTGCCAACGGTAAAGGATAGCAATGTTTCATTAACGATAAAGCAGCGCCTTTCTGATATTCGCCTGGGTGTGGCACCTGATAAGAATAACTGGAACACTATAGTTTAAAGTTTATAAAGTTATAAAGTGAAAAGTCAAAAAAACTTTATAAACTTTCAACCTTTACGAACTTTCTGCTTTTGCTGATGAAAGCAATTACAAGAACGATACTGGTATTGTCGCTTGTCAGCTTGTTAAATGACATAGCGAGCGAAATGCTATTGCCTATTATGCCTATCTACCTGAAATCAATTGGATTTTCGGTTCTGTATATTGGCATATTAGAAGGGCTTGCTGAAGCTACTTCGAGCTTAAGCAAGGGGTATTTTGGCAAGATATCTGATAAAACAAGTAAGCGCGCTTTGTTTGTTAAATGGGGTTATGCTTTGAGCGCTATTTCAAAGCCCATGCTTGTAATGTTTGTTAACCCGATATGGGTTTTGTTTTCCCGCACATTAGAAAGGCTTGGTAAAGGTATTAGGACTGCTCCACGGGATGCTATACTGGCTGATGAGTCGGCGCACGGAGATAGGGGCAAGGTATTCGGATTCCACAGAGCTATGGATACGGTTGGTGCGGCAATAGGACCATCAATAGCATTGCTCTATTTGTATTTCCATCACGGGGAATACAAGTCGCTTTTTTACATATCATTCTTCCCGGGGATATTTGTAGTTCTTCTTACCCTTAGGCTAAAAGATAAAGCAAAGCAGGTTGATGCACCTAAAAAAGATAAAATTGGCTTCTTCTCTCAGTTTAAATATTGGAAGGAAAGTACTCCGGCCTATAAAGCGTTAGTTGCAGGTTTATTGTTTTTTGCCCTGTTCAATAGTGCCGATGCCTTTCTGATACTTAAAATGAAAGAAGCCGGGATGGGAGACTTGAGAGTAATTGTGATTTACATTTTTTATAATCTTGTTTTTGCGCTCTCTGCTTTCCCAATTGGTATTGTGGGCGATAAGGTAGGATTGAAACCTATGCTGCTTATAGGGCTGGTCGTTTTTAGCGTCGTTTATTTCGGAATGGCGTATACTACAACAACCATAGCATATGTTGTTCTGTTCTTATTATATGGGCTTTATTATGCTTGCACGGATGGAATATCAAAGGCATGGATAAGTAACGTATGCGACAAGAAGGATGTTGGAGTTGCGGTTGGCGTATTCTCGGGACTACAGAGTGTCTGTACGCTCGTGGCAAGTAGTCTTGCGGGTTTTGTCTGGTATAAATTTGGTTCGGTTTATGTGTTCTTTATTGCGGGTGCTGCTGCTCTGTTAGTTGTTTTGTACCTGCTGTTTAGTGTTTCACTTTCAACCCTCAAAAAGGCTTCGTAGTAATGAAAGAGTTAAAATGGTACGGACTCTTTTTTATTACAGTACTTGCTTTTTTATGGATAACCGCTTTTAATGGATTATACGGACAGGACAGTTACGAATACCTGCGTTATACCAAATGCTTAAATGAATTCTTCAGGTCGGGTGCAAACCCCGGAGATTACTTTTGGCCTATTATATACCCTTTAACTGGGTCAGTTTTTTCTTTTGTAATTCCACTTCCGTTTGCCTTACAATTCATATCTGTTCTTTCATTAGTACTCGCTGCTATTTATATTGAAAAGATAATTTTTCTCATATTCCCTTCAGAAAGGATTTGGGCAAGATTATATGTGTTCCTGTTTTTTCTGTTGTCGCCATACATGCTCAGAGCTTCATTGGTTGTAATGTCCGATAGCCTGAGTATATTTTTTGTAGTGGCTGCATGGTATTATTTCGAAAAGTATAAGAGGTCGGTTACAAGCAAGAGTTTTTTGTTGTTTGTTCTCTTTTTTGCTGCAGCCATTGCTACAAGGTACGCTGCGTTTATTGTACTGCTTGCACCGGCAATCGTTATTGGTATTAAATTCTTCAAAAATTTCAGGTTTTTTAGTTTTCTTGCCGCCTTATGTATTGTGGTCGCATTATTTACGCCGCATTTCTTAATCAGAAGTCATAATCCACTGGGCTTTCTATACCACGAATGGGTTCTGTCATGGTCTCCGCTTAATTTTTTTCGTAATAAGTTCAATACTATAGAAGGCATATCCTCTTATTCATTTTTTAATCTTCTCTATGCATTTTTTAATTTGCTTCACCCGGCAATATACTTTGCGGGAATTGTGTTTTTGATCGTTTGCTTGAAAATAAGATGGCAAATTAAAGACATGAAGATCGGCGCGCTTGTCAGTTCCATTATATTGTATGCTCTGTTTCTTGCGGGTATCCCATTTCAGAATATGCGGTTTTTACTACTTTCTTTCCCTTTGGTTGTAGTGGCCTTATTTCCGGGCTATAATGTAATACATAAATATTTACTTAAAAAGGAATGGCTTAAGTATGGTATTGTTTTTGTGTTGATTGTTCAATTAGGTCTGTTCTACAAAGTGTTCAACTCATTTTATACTGACAATAAAACAGAAAAGCAGGTTGCCGCAGAAATGCTCAAATATTCCAATTCAACCCTCTACACATTCTCAATTGATATGGCATTGAAGAGCTATGGGTATAAAGGCAATATAATTAACATGTCGCAGGTTAAGATTGATACCTTGAAGAATAAAGATACTAATGCACTTGTATTATTCAATGTAAAGCAATTTTCGGAAGAGTATAAGAATAAGAACCCAATGATAAACTGGGAGTACTTAAATAAGAGCTATGTACTGGTTAAAATAGATGACATGCCTGAAGGATGGGTATTGTATAAATTACATTTTGATTTTCAAAAAAAATAGGTAGCTTTATATTTTAAAGTGAAGATGTGTTTAATTAAAGAATGATAATGTTTTTATGAGGAAATCGCTACTATTTATTATTGTTTTATTGGTTTTGTTTTTGGGTGGACTTTGGAAGATTGTCAGCATGGGAATGCAACTGCCGGTTAAACCTAAAGCAGTAACAATACAACCTATATTGGCAAATCAAAATGTATCAAAAGTTGCTGTGCCGATAACAGGTATATCGCAGGCGATAGAACAATTTAAAGAAAATATAAAGCATCCGCTCAGTTTATTGCTGTTACAGATTCTGGTGATTATCGCAGCATCGCGTGTGTTTAGCGCCCTGTTAAGAATGCTGGGGCAACAAATGGTTATCGGTGAAATTATAGCAGGTATTGTGTTAGGGCCCTCGGTATTGAAAGTATTCTTTCCGCATTTTTTTCAATTCCTTTTTCCCTCCGATTCACTCAACACATTATTATTTCTAAGCCAGATAGGGCTTGCGTTTTTTATGTTCATTATTGGTATGGATTTAGATATTGATGTAATAATTAGCAAAGCCGGTGACGCGCTAACTGTAAGTATTGCAAGTATTGTGGTGCCATTCCTGTTGGGCGTTGGCCTCGCATATTATCTCTACCCATCTTTCGGCCCCGATGGAGTTGGATTTCTTGCTTTTAGTTTGTTTATTGGTATTTCGGTGAGTATAACGGCCTTTCCGGTATTGGCGCGTATTTTGCAGGAGAGGGGAATGACAAAAACTCCTATTGGGTCCATGGCAATTATGAGCGCTGCCACAAATGATCTTATGGCATGGTGTATGCTGGCGGTAATAATTGCAATTGCAAAGGCCGGAGATATTACCAGTTCCTTATTTACAATAATACTTGCCATATTGTTTGTTGTCGGGATGCTTTATGTTGTCAGACCAATACTTCAAAAATTATCCGCGGACCAGTTAAAAAAGCATGAACCAGGCAAGGTAGTCATATCTATTGCTTTTTTTATTTTACTTTCATCGGCATATTTTACTGAGCTAATTGGTATACATGCCTTATTTGGTGCTTTCCTGGCAGGAGTCATAATGCCACATAACCTCGATTTTAGAAAAAAGATAACTGAAAAGATAGAAGACGTAAGCGTTTTGGTACTGCTCCCAATATTTTTTGCTTTTACAGGTTTGCGCACGCAAATGGGTTTACTTAACGAACCTTCTGCATGGGTCGCATTTGGTTTTATTATGCTGGTTGCGGTATCGGGTAAATTTATAGGTACGGCAGTTTCTGCTAAGATAGTTGGGCAAAGTTGGAGTAATTCCCTAACCCTTGGTGCACTTATGAATACACGTGGGCTTATGGAGCTTATTGTGTTGAATATAGGTTATGATTTAGGGATATTATCACCGGAAGTATTTGCCATGATGGTATTAATGGCACTTGCTACTACGTTTATGACAGGCCCTTTACTCGACCTGATAAATTGGGTGAACGGTAGAAAGAAGATTGCTATTTCTAAGACTTCCCAATAATAATGCAATTTGTGAGGATTTCAGATACATTTAAAAGTTTAAATATAGTATGTACCCACTTTTTTTAATTGTTTCAATTCTTTTGTTTTTAGCGAGATGGGCAATTAATTGGATAATATTAAATAATCAAAATCAAACAAAATATTCAATGTTTAGTTTGTCAAAAACGTTTGGCAAACAATACCTTGGAATGATGAAGCATATGGCTATAAGTGAGTGGACTCTGTATTGGAAAAACAAAGATAAAAATTCTCTTAAAAAAATCTCAAATATCCTATCACTTAGTACTTTAATCGCTATAATATGTGCAATTTTTGCTTTCAATATGGGTAAATAAATATTTCAGATAAATACGGTAAAAAGTAAACAATAGTTCTATGTATTATAAATAATTGATTTTATATGAAGGAGAAAATCCGTTGTGGCTGGAGCATCAAAGAAGCCATTTACATTGAATACCACGATAAAGAGTGGGGGACACCCGTACATGATGATCAGAAGCTATTTGAGTTTCTTGTATTAGAGAGCTTCCAGGCAGGACTTAGCTGGCTTACCGTATTGAAAAAACGCGAGAACTTCCGTAAGGCATTTGCCAATTTTGATGCTAAAAAAGTATCGAAGTTTGATAAAAGGAAGTTTGATGCACTTATGCAGGATGAAGGCATAATACGCAACAGACTGAAGATTGAAGCTGCTATTAACAATGCAAATCGGTTTCTTGAAATTCAAAAAGAATTTGGCTCATTTGATAAATATGTGTGGGGATTTGTTGGTGGTAAACCAATTGTAAATAAACGCAAATCATTAAAAGATGTTCCTCCGACCACAGCCGTAAGCGATGCCATGAGTAAAGACATGGGCAAGCGCGGATTCAAATTTCGTGGCTCAACAATATGCTATGCCTTTATGCAGGCAGTTGGTATGGTCGACGACCATATTGATGATTGCTGGAAGAAAAAGAAGAAATAGATTACGATTTAGGCGCTCCTTCCTGGTAAATAACGTTCCAAAGTACGCTACCAACCATGTGCATGGTAGAAGTGTCTATCACACTCATATTATCGCTGTGCTTATGGTGCCAATATGGATAATCGCTGTGCAGTATTTCATAATGCACAATATCAATAGTAGGTATGTTCGCAATCTTGTTTATATAAAGGTGGTCATCCGTGGTCATACCAGTAACATCGCTGGTAAAGTAATTACCATAACCTAATTTGCCGGCAATGCCCCAAACCTTATTAACTATATCAGATGCATAATGCATTCCTGTGCCTTCTCTTGGAAATACTGCATTCTTTCCGCCAACCATATCAAGTAATATTCCAAAACGCGGTGCATAGTTAGAAGGAATGTTTTTTGCCCAGTATTGTGAGCCCAGGCACCAGCTGTCTTCCATTTCGGGGTATTTACCATCGGCAGGGTTGCCTGCTTCTTGGCCGTAATCTTCAATATCAAGGAATACAAGGTCTATACCTATAGAAATACTAGCCTTTTTTAAATTACGTGCAATTTCAAGTAATTCAGCTACGCCGCTGGCACCGTCATCGGCACCGTCAAATGTGCCTTTAGGGTCAACGGTATCGGCATCTGCAAATGGCCTGGTATCCCAGTGGGTACATAATAATATACGCACAGGATTTGCCGGTTGCGATGATGCAATTATATTTTCAAAGTCAAATGTTTTTCCATCAAAAGTCTTCGCATTCGATTTCTGAACTGTAACTGTAAGGCTATCGGCTTTAAGTTTAGCAAGTATAAACTGCAGGCACTTTTCATGAGCCTTGCTTCCTTGAATACGCGGGCCAAAATCAACTTGCTCTTTGGTGTATTTATATGCAGAATCGGCACTGAACTTGGGAACAGTAAAGTTTTGTGTTGTTTGTGAATGAGTAGTATCGGCATGGGGTGGAGTAGGGTGGTTACAACCACTGTTACAACCTCCCATAAAGAAAGCTATTATTAAAACTACTGCTAAAGCAGTTGAAATGATTTTACTTTTTCCGTTCATGTTTCCAAACAGTTGTTGTGGCTGAATCTTGTAATATTACAAATTTAGATAGTATGTTTCTTATGGTGTCACTCAATGTAAAGTCTTTCTTTTGTTTAGCCTCAGTACGCGCCTCAATCAAGGTATTTACAAGGTTGTCGAAATCTTCATTGCTGGTATTCTTTTCTTCTGCAATCAAACCAAGTATATCGGTAAAGTAAGTAGCAAAAGCCTTTTTGAAGCTTTCAAATGTCTTTTCACTAACACCTTCGGTCTTGCCCGAAGCATGAAAACGGTTTACGTGTGCAGCGCATTGAAACATGTGAGAGATAACTATTGCTGTATTTAAGTCATCATTCATGGCATCGGTACATTCCGCCCCGAAGTTAGATAGCTCTTTTTCTACATCTGCATTAACAGGTGTTTCGACCCATTTCATATCACGCAAAAGCAAAAAGGTTTCGCTGAGTTTCGCTAACCCTTTTTCAGCATCCTGTAATCCTTTGTTCGAAAAATCTATTGGGTTGTGGTAATGGCTTTGTAACATGCAAAAACGTAAGGTCATTGGGGTATAGGCTTGCTCCAGCAGTTTATGTTTGCCGGTAAATAACTCATCCAGGTTAATGAAGTTATTTAACGATTTGCCCATTTTTTGCCCGTTAATGGTAAGCATATTATTATGCATCCAATAACGTACAGGTTGCTTGCCACTACTACCTATTGATTGTGCTATTTCGCATTCGTGGTGGGGAAATAGTAAATCCATGCCGCCGCCATGTATATCAAATGTTTCGCCCAGGTATTTGCGACTCATAGCAGAGCATTCTATATGCCAGCCCGGGAAACCTTCTCCCCATGGCGATGGCCAATGCATAATATGTTCAGGCGATGCTTTCTTCCATAATGCAAAATCTATCGGGCTTCTTTTTTCGCTCTGCCCATCAAGTTCGCGTGTATTATGTAAAAGGTCTTCAGTGACCCTGCCTGATAACTGCCCATAATTATGTTCTTTCTGGTAACTATTTATATCAAAGTAAACCGAGCCATTCGATTCGT
>Ga0206875_1018_pt1 | contig 56205 bp, 50 predicted proteins | sample Alteio_BWOrgCont_9_FD_152616 | JGI IMG/M metagenome (GOLD analysis project Ga0206875, IMG submission 152616) | Enriched cells from forest soil in Barre Woods Harvard Forest LTER site, Petersham, Massachusetts, United States -... | ecosystem: Environmental > Terrestrial > Soil > Temperate forest > O... | reverse complement strand
GACAAGGCCACTGCGCACAATCTTGCTTTCCTTGAAGACAGAGTATTGGTAAATAATGGGAAGCCCCAGAAATATGGCACCCAATATATTGTAAAAAAAGACGGTGTGCAACGCTTGTATAAACTACAGAATAATGAAAATGTAAATTCATTCAGGGATTCAGTTGGCTTGGGTCCCCTAACCAAGACCGAGATATTGAACCAGGACACAACATCACACTGAACCGGAAAATTTTACCAGCACAATCATTTTGGCTAAAGCCCTATTTTGTTTTGTATTCTATTCCACGACCTAAAGGTCGTGGCAACTGAAAAGGCATTTGCTTTTCCTCTCTTTTCAAACTATATTTGAGATATGAAACCACTACTTTTTATCACTATCTTTCTATTCCTGGGCTGTAATCCATTCAAGCCGGCATATATTGGAGAATCAATAGAAAAATACAACTCAATTTATCTTAAATGTAAAAATAAGGACGACACTAAATTATTATTGTTCTCACAAGATTCTATACAAACTATCTATTTCTTATGTACGAAAACGAAAAATGACGGAGTATTCTTTGACTATGGCAAGTACTGCCTGGGTGGTTCATATTATATATTCAAAAAAGGAATATGTATATCCATTCGCGACTGGAACTATCCCGATAAAGATACAATGCGAAGCAATGTACAACACGTTAAATAGTTGTTCATAATTAATAAACATTTTATTAATTAATAGGCATAAATTGACTATATTTGTTCGCAGAATATTTTTAAAATTAATGAGCTCACGAGCCCTTCGGGGTTGCGTAGCGCATCGTGAAAATTGTAAATAATGAATTGTAACTCCGGCCATTTCCTTCAGATAACTAATCTTTTCGGCTTTTCGTTAGCCACTTTTAACTATTGAATAAGCGGATTAATAGAAAATATGAGTTTTAAGGTTGCCTGCACCCCTACCTTGGCCCTGAAAATAACGGAGTTTTAACCTTTAAGCTAAAACATCATGAAAACTACAAAAGCAATTTCGGCACTACTCGTTTATATGGGATTAGTAAACTTTACAATGGCACAAGATAGCCCGGCGCCCACACCAACTTATGAAGGAACACCACCAAGCGGCTATTTTGAATTAGGTATTGGTGCAGCAGAGCCTATTAACGCATTTGCGAAGGAGGCCGGTTCTTCATACGGTGGCTATGCATTACCGGGGGCTAATGTGAATCTTTCGTTTGGTATACCTATTGAGCATTCTAATTTCGGTATTGCACTTATGTATAACTACGCCTGGAATCTTCAGGATATAAATACATACGTAGATAATATACAGATGACAGACCAGAGCAACACATATATGCCGCTTGGCCAGGATGCATACCGCGAAAGCTTTATACTGGGCGGCTTGTTCGCTACCATACCGGTTCAACGAGTTTCGTTCGATTTCAGGCTAATGGGTGGCCTGGCAATATGTGCCCTACCCGAAGTCGATTACGGAGCAGATGCTACTTCGCCTACCGCAACGCAAAATTTTGAATGGGATACCTACGGCAGTATTGCAACATCTTTTGCCTCAGACCTGGGAATGAATATACGTTTTCGTATATACAGAACTTCAATTATGGCGGGCATTGATTATTTATATGCCGACCCAATGGTTAATACAACGCAACAATATACCGACCAATTTGGCAATTCTTCTTATTCTCATGTTGGCGGAATGTTACCCATATCTGTTATAAGTTACAGTATCGGCATTGGTTATCAGTTCAGGTAAATTAAAAAATACGTTATGAAAAAACGAGAAATAAACAGGCTTATAGGTGACTTGGCAATATGCTTTTATTCTAAATATATAAAAGTCAGCTATGCCTCTTTGAATTCGATATTAAAAGATAGCGGTTGCGCTTTTAAGACTAATAAGGAATTAAAGAAAGGTGTTAAGGCTGCGTATAGATATTGGGAAAACAAAGACCGTGTTATACACCATGCATTAGCATACCTGTTTAATGATTTAGCAGAAGCAAAATAACCTGAGGGGGGGTACCAAAAGGTAACAATTATTAAGCCTCACCTAAAATAATAGCTTAATAATCATGAGCACAATTAAAAATAATAGATATGCGAATACCACCACTGACCGATAAGCACAAAATGATGATGATAGAAAAAGTATACAAAAGGTAACAATATTCAGACCCTTTTCAGAAAACCAGATTTGATTATCAATGCATTATAAAAAATAAGGCTCAAAAAGTGGTACCCCATTTAAGTAATTGAAAATGAATATTTTTAGCATTTACTGCTTTAGGCAATACTACCCAAATTGAGGCATTGTAATTGCGTTATTAAAAAAGACAAGTATTGCAATTAGAACAGTTAAGAAAACAAGCACCAATAATATAATTCGCTTTGTTTTATTCATTTCAGGAAGAAACAGGTTGACAATACCTGTAACCATTAACCCGGTTAAAGGAAATATAATAATCAAAAAAATTAGCGCTCCCATTATATTGTAAATGTAAACAGAAAACATGACCTTATTAATAAAAACAAGAGTTCAAAAAGTGATACCCCTTTAAAATCAGCATTGACGCAATTGAACTAAGCTTTTAAGCCTTTGAAAGAATAAATAAAAGAAATGGTTATTACCCGATATAATTTTACACCTGAACCAAATATGAATCAACATGAAAACACTAATTTTTAGCATATGCATATTGGGAGCACTTTTAATACAAGGCTGCGCTGCATATATAGAGCCTACGGGCGGATATTACTTCAGGGAAGGAATTTGGTATTACCACGATGACCGTGGCGTTGAACGCCATGAGCATGGCAGGTACCACCATCGTGTGGAAGATGAGCACCGCGATGTACATTAAAGCACTTATTATTTTACAAACCTGGCTTTAAGCGATGAGCCATTAACAGGTATGGTAACAAAATACATACCGGCAGCTAATGCCGATGTATTCAGTTCAATAACGTTCTTTCCTTTATTAGTTTGTACATTCATAGTTGCAACTTCCCTGCCCATGTAATCATATACAGTTACCTGCATGTTTTCCTGCACGGCATCGGTAAAAGCAACGAAGCAGTTATTTTTTACCGGGTTAGGGAACACTTCGGCATGTGTAGCAAGGCTTGTAACATTAGCCACTGCAATACCTACGGTAGTAATTGTTCCGTCATAGTCGGTTTGTTGCAGCTTGTAGTAGTTGGTACCTGTTTCTGCGCCAAGGTCGGTATAGGTATAGCTATGCGCTGCCGATGACTTACCAGATCCTTTAACATTATCAATTACGGTAAAGTCAGTGCCATCGGTGCTTCTGCTTAAGGTAAAATAGTTGTTGTCAATTTCAGATGCGGTTGTCCATTCCAATTGTACTGCATCATTGCTATTAGCAGCCGAAAATGACACAAGCTGAATTGGCAGCCCTACAGTAGGTATAGTACAGGTATGGCAAGGGAAGTAACTGCTTGGTACGCCCCACACGGTAGTATTATGAAAGTCACTTATTACGTTGCCGGTTAAATAACCAGAGCCCGAAATTGATGAACCGCCATAGAAAGTTGCTGTGCCCGATACCAATATGGCACCGTTATCGGTTATACCGGTAGATGAATTATCATCAAACGCGCCGCCATCGTTTAGTGTAACACCTGCGCCGACAATAAAGGTAGAGCTGGCATCTATTTCAATGCTGGTGCTTACGGTCATGCTGCCGTTATCGGTAAAGGTAGATGTTGAATTGGTTTCTACCGTAGTTGCCGTTACCGAGCCGGTATTGGTAAACGTTGAGTTATCATCGAGACTAAAGCTGCCTGTAGTAAGTGTACCGCTATTGGTAAATGATTTTGAGGTGTTCAGTTCTATACCTGTGTGGGCAGTCAACGTACCTGCATTAGTAAGTGACGAAGCATCATCAAGTTCGAGGGTAGATATAGAAAGGGTACCATTATTAATAAGTGATGCATTATGGCCCAACGAAAACTGATGTGACCCCATATCGAGGTTAGCACCATCGTTGATGGTAATTTTACCTCCCGTAGAGGTGCCTATAGTAATATCGCTGGTAGATGTAACTTTATATGGCGAAGCCAGTATAATAGTATCGTTTTGGGCGGGTACACCGGCCGGCGACCAGGTTGTAGAGGAAGACCAGCTTCCGTTTGCAACTGATGTATGTATAGTTGCAGTTGTAGCAATAGATATAGCAAATAAACTGCTAATCAGCGTAATGGTTTTTAGTTTCATAAAGTAGATTTCCTGTAGGGGGGGATTATCTTAATGGGCGCAAAAGTACTATAATTAAGTTACCCCGCAACAATTATTAATATCCTCATTCACAGTGCAATATTATAGCCTTTTAAACACTAAAACCATGACAAACCACATGCCATCTTATGACGGAAATCATACCACTCCCTGCCATTCTTTCAGACTTTTACCTATGGCTCAATATTTGAGATAAATAAAGTGAATAGTGATAAGTGAATAGTGATAAGTTTAGAAGGCAAAGTATAACATAGGCTTTATAAACTTGATGAACTTTGCGAACTTTAAGAACTAGGATACTTTACAAACTTTAAGAACTTTATAAACTTTACAAACTCTATGAATCTCGATAAATTCACATTAAAATCCCAGGAAGCCATACAACAAGCTCAGCAAATTGCTGTAGGCTTGGGCAGCCAGAATATAGAAAGCGGGCATATACTTAAGTCTATATTAGAAGTAGATGAGAACGTGGCTCCCTTCCTGTTTAAAAAGCTGAATGTAAACCTGCCTATATTTAAACAGGCATTAGATAAAATACTGGAGCGTTACCCAAAGGTTGAAAATGCTACGGGCCAGTACTTATCTGCCGATGCTAACCAGGTATTGATAAAAGCCACCAGCTACTTAAAGGAGTTTAAAGACGAATATGTATCGGTTGAACACCTGCTGCTTGGCTTATTGAATACCAAAGACGTTATTGGCCAGTTGATGAAGGACAACGGTATGACCGAAAAGGACCTCAAGAAAGCTATTACCGACTTGCGTAAGGGCAGCACTGTTACCAGCAGCGGACAAGAAGAAACATATAACGCACTGAATAAATATGCCATTGACCTATGTGCTATGGCACAGGCCGGTAAAATGGATCCTGTAATTGGCCGCGACGATGAGATACGCCGAGTATTACAAATATTATCGCGCCGGACAAAGAACAATCCAATTTTGGTGGGTGAACCGGGCGTGGGTAAAACAGCCATTGCCGAAGGCCTGGCCACACGCATAGTTAATGGCGACGTACCCGAAAACCTGAAAGGCAAAAAAATATTCTCGCTGGATATGGCTGCACTTATTGCAGGCGCCAAATACAAAGGCGAGTTTGAAGAAAGGCTGAAAGCCGTGGTTAAAGAAGTAACCGGTGCCGACGATGTAATATTGTTTATTGACGAAATACATACCCTTGTGGGTGCAGGCGGTGGCGATGGAGCCATGGATGCTGCCAACATACTTAAACCGGCCCTTGCAAAAGGCCAGCTACGTGCTATTGGTGCAACCACATTGAACGAGTACCAAAAGTATTTTGAAAAAGATAAAGCGCTCGAACGCCGTTTCCAGAAGGTAATGGTTGATGAGCCAAGCGAAGAAGATGCAATATCTATCCTTCGTGGTATTAAAGAAAAATATGAGGCCCACCATAAGGTGCGTATTAAAGACGATGCTATTGTGGCAGCTGTAGAATTATCGCAACGCTATATATCGGATAGGTTTTTACCCGATAAGGCCATTGACCTTATAGATGAAGCTGCAAGTAAGCTGAGGTTAGAAATAAACTCAGTGCCGGTTGAACTGGATGAGATAGAAAGGAAGATACGCCAGCTTGAAATTGAACGTGAAGCCATAAAACGCGAGAACGACAAAACCAAGTTGAGCCAATTGAACCATGATATTGCAGAACTGAGCGATAAGCGTTCGGACTTAAAGGCACAATGGACCAGCGAAAAAGAAGTGGTGAACGCCATACATAAAATAAGGCTGGAGATTGAAACTCTGAAAGTAGAAGCTGAACAGGCTGAACGTGCAAGTGACTTTGGTAAGGTAGCCGAAATACGCTATGGCAAAACCAAAGATGCTGAAGCAAGGTTAGCAGAAATGGAAAAGAAATGGGATGTGATTAAGGGCAAGGGTTCGCAAATGCTAAAAGAAGAAGTGGACCGTGAAGATATTGCCGGAGTAGTATCTCGCTGGACAGGTATACCTGTAAGCAAAATGCTGCAAAGCGATAAAGAAAAGCTGCTGAACCTTGAGCAAGAACTACATAAACGTGTTGTAGGCCAGTTTGAAGCTATTGAAGCCGTGGCTGATGCCATACGCCGTAGCCGTGCAGGATTGCAGGATGTAAAGAAACCAATAGGTTCGTTTATATTCCTGGGTACTACCGGTGTGGGTAAAACAGAAGTAGCCAAGGCACTTGCTGAATACTTATTTAACAGCGAGAACAACCTTGTACGTATAGACATGAGCGAATACCAGGAAAAGCACAGTATATCGCGCTTAATTGGTGCGCCTCCCGGCTATGTGGGTTATGATGAAGGCGGACAACTTACCGAAGCTATAAGGCGTAAACCATATTCAGTGGTGCTGCTAGATGAAATTGAAAAAGCTCACCCTGATGTGTTCAATATACTATTACAAGTATTGGATGACGGCAGGCTTACCGATAGTAAAGGCCGTACGGTGAACTTTAAGAACACCATCATCATTATGACATCAAACATTGGTTCGCATATTATACAAGAGAACTACGACGATGAAAAACTTGACCCGGATAAAGTATTTGAAAGGACAAGAGAAGATGTGATGGACCTGTTGCGCAAAAGCTTAAGGCCTGAGTTTTTGAACCGTATTGATGAGGTTATTATGTTTACCCCGCTTGCCAAGAGCGATATGAAAGCAATTGTACAATTGCAGTTCAACGATGTGGTTAAAAAGCTGGCAGCAGAGAACATACGTATAACCGCAACTGATGAATCTTTCGACTGGCTTGCCAATACCGGCTTCGATCCTGCATTTGGTGCAAGGCCCGTAAAAAGGCTGATCCAAAAGCAGGTGCTCAACGAGTTATCGAAAGAGATACTATCGGGCAAAATTGAACGCAACAGCGACATTGTTATGGATGTGTTCGATAACAAGGTTGTCTTCCGTAAACCTATTGAAACTGACGTAAAGAAGAAAGCGAAGGCCAAATAAAATAGTTATGAGTTATAAATTATGAGTTATGAGTAAAATATCTTTGTTAGTATCTCTAAAATTCATAACTTATAACTCATAATTTATAACTAAAAAAATCATGAGTTACGACACATTATCGGAAGCAATTGCCGAACTGAAAAAAGAAGGTTACACCGAAGACCTTAATATAGAACACGATGCTATTATAGGTAAAGATGGTAAACTAAAACTCTTTAAAGATGACTTTGTGGTAGATAAGTTCTTCCGTTTTGAAGGCAACAGTGACCCTGCAGATGAAGCTATATTGTACGCCATATCATCTCCTAAAAACCATATGAAAGGGGTTTTGGTGAACGGTTATGGTATATCGGCCGAGCCACTGGCAAGTGAAATGGTTGAGAAGTTGAAAGTTCATTAAGCAGTTATGAGTTATAAATTATGAGTTATGAGTGAATGCAAATCAATTTTAAAAATTTAGTATTTTGCAACTTATAATTCATAACTCATAATTTATAATTAGTTAAACCTCATGGAAAGGAAAATCACCAAACACTACAGCAACGGAGAAGTAACCATAGTATGGCAACCACATGTGTGCATCCACAGTGGTGTATGCTTCAGAGGCCTGCCCGAAGTATTTGACCCGCGCAGACTACCATGGATTGAGCAGCACAACAGCACTACCGAGAAGATCGTGAACCAGGTTAAGCAGTGCCCCAGCGGTGCGCTGAGTATTACTTTTGATAAAGACCTGGTATAATTAATTATGTTGGGTTTGTATTTGGCACAATCCTTTGCACCTATGTGTCAGATTCTATCATCATCACTCTTCACCTCACGTGCCATGTCTTTCTGCGTTAGGGATTGCAGTAGAAAGCCCGCAGGAACGAGGACTTGAAACGTAAAGCCCGACCCGAAGGGGAACGCCCAAATAAAACTGAGACTGCCACGCTCTGCTCGCAGTGACGAAAGAACTAACGACTAATGACTATCGACTATAAATCTTAATCTAGTTCAAGGAGTAAAAGGGCATATTGGTAGTATTTTTGTATCCTAAAACAAACACAATGAAAACAGTAATTCATAAAGCAAGCAGCAGGGGCCATGCAAACCATGGCTGGCTGAACAGTTACCATACTTTTAGTTTTGCTAACTACTATAACCCTGACAGGAACCACTTTGGCGTATTGCGGGTACTAAACGACGATACCGTAGCAGCAGGAATGGGCTTTGGCAGACATCCGCACGATAACATGGAAATTATAAGTATTCCGCTGGAAGGTGATTTGGAACACAAGGACAGCATGGGCACAGCTGCAGTTATAAAGCATGGCGATGTGCAGGTAATGAGTGCCGGCACCGGTGTAGAGCACAGCGAGATGAATAAGAACAAGGACAAAGAAGTTAAGTTTTTACAAATATGGGTGTTCCCGAAGATTGAAAACGCAACTCCCCGTTACGGACAAATAACTTTAAACATTGCCGACAGGAGAAATAAGTTGCAACAAATAGTATCGCCCGATAAAAAAGACGGCGACACCTGGGTGAACCAGGATGCATGGTTCTACATGGGTAACTTTGATAATGGCCAAAAGGTTGATTATACCATCAGAAAAAAAGGTAACGGGGTTTATGCGTTCATCCTCGAAGGCGACTTTACCATTAACGGCGAAAAGCTTAACAAGCGCGATGGTATTGGTATTAGTGAGATTGAGGCTGAGATTAAGATTGAGGCTAATTCTAATAAAGCTGAGATATTGCTGATGGAAGTGCCGATGAATTAATTCAATTGCGAATTAAAAATTACGAATTACGTAAAATAAGAAAGCCCGGAAATTCCGGGCTTTCTTATTTGTAGTTTCAATTATAGTTTATCGCTGAATAACTATCTTCTTATTCACTGGTCCATGCTTGGTAATAACCTGTGCAAAGTATATACCATCGGCATAAGCAGAAAGGTCGATTGAAAGTGTGCTGTTAGTATTACTTTCATTCAGCTCTTTGCTAAATACTTTGGCCCCGGTTTCGTTATAAATAGTTACGAGCTGGTACCCACCGCCAGTAAAGGCTATGGCAAAATGCCCGTTGCTTGGCATAGGGTAAATACTTACTCCGCCATTGGCACTAATAGTTTGCATACCCAATGGTGCAGGCTGTGTAATGCGTATAGTATCGGTCTTACTATCGCCACAGCTATCAGTTACGGTGCATACATAAGTACCTGCTGCAAGATGGTTAATAGTATCAGCGGTATGGTTACCCATAGTTGTATAACCCGTGGCACTATCGCTCCAGACAATTATGTTCTTGTTTCCGCCGGTTACAACCAATGTTGCACTGCCATCGGTGCAACCGTTACACGATGCATTGCTTTTTGAACCTGTACTTACCGATACCTTGGCAGGATCAATAATAGTTGCACTGTCTTTTGTAGTACAGCCTGTATTATCGGTAACAGTCACAACATATTTCCCGGCAAGTAAGGCGGTAGCAGTTGCATTGGTTTGTATTGGCAATGTGTTCCAGGAATAAGAATATGTTGGTGTTCCGTTTGCTGCAATTGCAGTAACAGTTCCATCACTAAGGCCGGTACACTTAGGGTTACCACCGATTACACTAGCATTAACATGAACATAGGGAGATAAGGTCGTGCTTGTTGTAAGGTAAAATCCACTTGCGTTGGTAACAGTAACAGAATAAGTGCCCCCAGCTTTTATACTATCTATACTTGCTGTAGTAGCCCCATTCGACCACTTGTATTTAAGTGCACCAATACCACCACCGAAAACAGTATCGGTAAGTATATAGCCGCCGCATGTAGTTACCGGCTTCAGCGATATATTCATTACTTCGGTAAAGTCGTTGTATTGAGAATTACCTCCGTTGTAGTAATTGAAAGTGAAAAGTGTATCGAATACCCCAGTAGTAGTACATTTAAAAGCAGAACCCAAACTATATATACCACCGCCATTGCGTGTCATACCATAAAGCGCGCTGTCGGTAGCTTGTATAAGGCTGCTGTAAGGGTGGCTTCCGGTATTTGTACCGGTAAAGTCAAATATATCGGTAAGCGCTCCGGCCAATGTACATTTGAAAATATACCCATTACTTGAGGCTCCACCTCCGTATGTCATGCCATATAAATTACCGTCCACACCCTGAATAAGGCTACCCGATGGATATTCGGTATGAGAAAAGAAATAAGGAGTGGAGAATACACCCAATGTAGAACATTTAAAAATACTACCCGAACCATTATTACCTTCCATACCGTAAAGGTTACCATCGTTGGCCAACAACAGGCTGCCAGATGGGTATTCGCCTCCGGCAAAATTGTATAAGGTAGTTAAGGCTCCCTTGGTAGTGCATTTAAATATGGTACCATTGTTGCCGGAACCTCCTCCTTCAGTCATTCCATATAGAGTATCGCCCGGGCCTTCAATAAGGTTACCATATGGGTACGCTCCGTTTGTTCCGTTAAAATTAACAAGCACCTTAAAATTACCGGTATGTGTGTTATATTTAAATACAATGCCATCGTTTTTGGTACCAGCATATTCAGTCATTCCGTAAAGGTTACTATCAGCGCCCAGCATAACACGGCCTAAAGGATTCGCACCATTGGTATCATTAAAGTCAACTATGTCGGTAACAATACCAGTTTGCTGAGAAACACGAAACAAAGCTCCGCTACCAAACTCCCCTCCTGCTTGCGCCATACCATAAAGATTACCGTCATAAGCCTGTGTAAGGCCACCTGAGGCGGGGTTACCAGTGGGATTATATGGTATATCGGTAGCGCCCATAATAAACAAATTGGTAAGAACACCAGCCGTGGTACATTTAAAAACACTTCCAAAGCTTGTATTACTGTTCGACATGCCATACAGGTCGCCATCGAGCGCTTGAATAAGGCTGCCATACGGTGCCCCGGTAGCACCGGCCAGGTTATCAATAGTGGTTAGTGTACCGCTTGTGGTGCATTTAAATACTGTACCGCTATTATAAATACCACCACCGCTGGTCATTCCATAAAGGTTACCGTCGAGGGCTTGCACCAGGCTGCCGTATGGATATTCCTGGTTGGCAAAATTAACCAGGGTTGTTAGCGTGCCGGTAGTTGTGCATTTAAATATGGTGCCATATCCACTCGAACCTCCACCGGATGTCATTCCGTAAAGATTGCCATCGTTGGCAAGTAATAAAGCGCCGTAGGGGTCTTCATTGTTTGTAAATGTCACCATAGTAACAAGGTGTCCGAGGGTATCGCATTTAAAAATAGTTCCGCTACCCGATCCGCCCTGGAGGGTCATTCCATACAGGCTATCCTTAACAAGAATAAGACTGCCATAAGGGGTCTCTCCGCTTGAAAAATTCACAAGTGTTTTTAATGTTCCTGCTGTGGTGCATTCAAACACAGTACCGTTGCCACCCGAGCCACCTGTTTGTGTCATACCATATAAATTGCCATTTTTATCCTGAACCAATACCCCATCGGGGCTTCCGCCATTGGTATTATTAAAATTGGCTATTGCGGTAAGGGTTCCGCCTAAGGTGCATTTAAATATAGCTCCGTAAGAAGAAGTACCGCCTTGTGTAGCAGTACCGTATAGGTTACCATCAGCCCCCTGTATCAGTCCGCCACTGGGGAAAGCGCCATTGAACCCGTTAAATTTGGCAAGTATATATGTTCCAGAAGGAGTAACAACAAAAACACAGCCATTATTATTACCGCCATTTGATGCGGTACCATAAAAATTGCCATCATTAGCTTGTATTAAAGAAGCATACAAGGGTGTTTCGGGGCCATTATAACCCGGGAGATGGCGAACAACGCTATCCTTACCGGTTAAAGGGTTATACATAAATATTAGGCCTGTCGCGCTGTCACCCTGGCCCGACATGCCCCAGAGTTGACCTATTTTTTGGGCATTAACACAGGTAAAAGACAGAAGCAATAATACAAGCATTGCCGTAAACGAAAATGTAATTTTTTTCATGAGGTTTTGTTGAAAGATGAATTTATAAAACCAAATATAATGGTTAAAGGTAATTAGAACAATAATTTTGTGTTACCACAATTAGATTCCTCATTTCGCTTCGCTCCATTCGGAATGACAGGTTAACAGACTTGTTTGGGAAGGGGTATGCGGGCGAAGCCCGCACACCCCTTTAATATGACTCCATGAATGTGCACCGTACATTCATGAATTCCGAGCGAAGAGAGGAATCTGGTTCAACAATAATTTTGTGTTACCACAATATTTGGGTATATTAGATGTTATATAATTATTAAAACAGGGTTGTCAACCACTCATGGACAGAGCGGCCTTAACAGAAAAGCACAGCGTAGTCAGCGAAGGAATCTTCAGACTGAAATCTCTGGTTCATACAGCCCACCGCTATTTACAAAACACGTTTTTATACCGGGAACAAAGGTTTCATGATACCCAAACATTATTAGATGCACCCATAATAGCGCGTTCAGAAAGTTCGCTATGGAACAAGCACGACAACGAACATAACTGGATACTTACGGCAGGCAAGGTGCAGAACCTGCGGGTTGCCGTTAAGAAGTTCAATAATATAGAAGTACCTGCCAACAGTGTTTTCAGTTTTTGGGCGCAATTGGGGAACCCGACTGAAAGCAGGGGCTATGTAGAAGGCAGAGAAATACGCGAGGGCTGTTTGGTAGCTACCGTTGCAGGTGGGCTTTGCCAATTATCGAACGGATTGTATGATGCTGCACTTAAGGCAGGGTTCGATATTGTGGAACGCCATAAGCATACACAGGTAATACAGGGCTCATTAGCGGAACAAGACCGCGATGCAACCGTAAAATGGAACTATGTCGATCTCAGGTTCAAATCGAAATACGCATTCAGGATCGAGGCGGAACTGACTAATGACAATTTAATAGTTTCTTTTCGCAGCCCTGCTCGAAATGACGGGCAGGAATCGAAGCCAATAAATATACCTTCATCCAAACTCAACGATTGTTTCTCTTGCGGAAATACAGCATGCTTTAAGCATCCCGGTAAAACAATAAGGGTAAAAGGCGGCACCGTTACCACATTTATATTAGATGAGAAGTGGCCCGAATACGAAGCATACGTAGAGAAACTGGCTACCGAAAACGATTACTTTTTAGTACCGTTGTTAAACAGCGACAAGAAGAAATACCAATGGAAATTGAAGAACCCAAAGCATGCCCACGACGCTAAAATGGTGGTTTACCGCAGGGCATTGGCTACACGTTGGTCAGCCAGAAGAAACGGAAAGATACCTCCCCTCCTGCTCCGCTACGATAATAAGATTGCTCTTTCGTTGGCAAAACATATTCCGGTGGAAAGTACACATATAGTAGTATCTCAAAACCTGTTGCCATTCATCTGGGCCGAAGGAGCCCTCGGTGGCCGTACCTATGATGTGCTTATGACACGCCTGCCCATAGAACGGCTGCAGCAACGATTGGATGAAGCACATAAAAAATACCCGGTAAGCAAAACCCTTAACGATTTCCGTGCCTCCCAACAATTAATAGACCTTGAGAATATAGCCCTTACCCAATCGAGGAACATAATTACCCCGCATAAAGAGATTGCCGAAATATTCAATAATAAATCTATTAGGATTGACTGGGTAAAGAATGAGCAGCAAATAAATACAAACAAAGTCGGCAAAGTACTTTTCCCCGCCTCTGCACTTGCCCGCAAAGGTGCATACGAAGTAAAACAACTGGCGCAGGAACTGAACTTAGATTTATTGGTAAGCGGTAGAAACATTGAAGAGAACGATTTCTGGAAGGGCCTGAAAGTGCAAAGTGCCAACTCTTCCCTTGACGGTGTGAAACTGGTTATTTACCCTGCATATATAGAACACCAGCCGCGTATACTATTAAGGGCATTAGCTAAAGGCATACCTGTAATTGCTACCGAGACCTGTGGATTACCTCCACAAGAAAATTTAGTTATTGTACCAACGGGAGATTATAATGCGTTGAAGAAAGCGGTACAGTTCCTGGTTGTTTAAACTACTTCGTGGTTTTCTTCTTCTTTTTAGCTACAGTCTTAACTGTCTTAGGTTTCACTTCCTCTACTTTTTCAAAGTACTGGCCTTTGAACTTGTATTTTATATGTTTATCGGTCATTCTGCCTTTTTCTTCCACAACAGGTATTGCAACAGTATTCGCAGCAGTATCATATTCTATACCATTATCGGTGCCTGCATCACCCGATGCAATAACATCGTACTTATAACTCAGCTCATTATGTTTACCTGTCTTGGTTTTAAATAAGTGTACGGTATCGTTCAGCCAGTACTTCATAACACCTTTTACTTTAGCGCTGTCTATGGCAAATACTTTTATTCCTTCTTCCCTTATGGTAGGTGTGTATTTGTTTATATAAGTGCAGAGGTAATATGTTTTATTATCAGCATTAATAGTATAAATAGCATCGTAGAAAGCTTGTGCTGAACCTGTAATTGCGGTATCGGCATGAGGTATTAATGTCGATTTAACTTTCGCTCCTGCTTTAAATTGAAACACACTGCGGTAAAAACGACCAAGCATATTACGACGCTCTTCCCATACATATATACGGAACAGGCTATCATCAGAGGTAATGATATTCACATCCTGTGTGCACAGTAACTGGAAATCAGATTTTAAGGTTACCGGGAATTTAGAAGTATAGTAAAGTACTTTATTCGCAAGTGTAGTGTCGACAGGCACTATCGGTGTTACGTAAGCGGCCTTAGCTGAATCATGCCCATTAAAGAATACACTACCCTTAGGCGGATCAACTGAGTTTTTTACCAAAATCGAATCATTATACGCAGCGCGCTTTTTAAAACAATTCACCAAATCCTTTTCAATGGATTTTGCGTCTTGCCCAAAAGCTGGAAAACAACAAAATGTACCAATAATTATGAAGGAGCAGTATTTAATGAATTTCATAGCATCAAATTTATATAAATTATTCCACTACCTTTATAACTATGTTACTGCATACCATGAAACAACGGCTTAACGCATGCCTATTCTTACTTGGCATTCTCTTTACATTTAACCTGTATGGACAAGACAGCGCTGTTTCTTTAAAAATATCTCATTTAACCGGAGATTTTTATGTTTACACAACTTATAAAACCCTTAACGGAAGCCCATTTCCGTCGAACAGTATGTACCTCGTAACGGACAGCGGAGTTGTAATGATAGATACTCCATGGGATACAACCCAGTTTCAACCCCTGATGGATAGTATTGAAAAGCGCCATCATAAAAAGGTATTATACTGTATTGCCACACATTTCCACGATGACAGAACTGCAGGGCTTGATTTTTTGAAAACAAAAGGTGTAAAAACGTACTCATCATATGAGACCTATCTCTTATGTAAAGAACGCAATGAAAAGCAAGCACAGTATTACTTTTTAACCGACACCACCTTTACCGTTGCTAATTATACCTTCCGGACCTATTACCCCGGCCCCGGTCATACCTGGGATAATATAGTGATATGGTTTGCCAAAGAAAGAATACTTTATGGCGGGTGCCTGGTAAAAAGTACAGAAAATGACGGGCTTGGAAATATAGCTGATGGCTATGTAAGGAGCTGGCCCACCAGTATTAAAAGAGTAATGAAACAATGCCCTGATCCCTTATATGTTATACCGGGGCACTTTAGTTGGGAAAACAATAAGAGCCTGGAGCATACACTAAAACTATTGAAGAAAACTGAAAAAGTTTACTACTAATTACTATTGCTTCACTTCCGTAAAGTAATTGTTCTTAAACCTGTATTGGGTATACGCGGTAGATACTACTCCGTCTTTCCACATAATAGGCACATAAAGCATGCGGTTTTTCTTATTGAAATAAATGCTATGGTTGGTAGCACCCGAAGCGTTGGCCATTTCAAACTCAAGCTCGTTTACGGCAGTGCCATAGCTATTGTTCACAATAATATGAGTTGAATCATCCAGGTCGCCATGGCTGTTTCTTGAAAATATCTCAATACCCATAGAATAGTCTTGTTTATCACGGGGAGTAATAAATGTAACGAGGTAATATACCCTGCCCTTAGCTTTTAGGGTATACATATTTTTATACTCGCGCGATTTTAAGGTACCCGCATCAGCTCCGGGTACTATTGGTGCCGATTCCACCTTATCGCCATTTTTATACTGGAACACATTTATGAAATTGTGATTACCATTAGTACCATTATCCCAGCTATATATCCTGAAACTATTATCGTCGGAATTTAGTACGGCCAGATGATCGTAGTATTTAAGATATTTGAAATTATCTTTAAGCGTAGCAGGGTTAACACTTGTATAATACAACAGCTTTGCCCTTAAAATAGAGTCTTCATAAACTGCCGAATCGTTATTTAAACGGGAGCGCCAGTAATCAATTCGCTGGTAATGGTATTCCAGGTCATTCTGTATTCTCCAGTTAACCTGTGCAACAACTGAAGTAGTGATGGCGATGAAAACAACAAAAAGAAAATGCTTAAACTTGTTCATGGTAGGGGTGTATCTTTACACAAATTTATAAAATTGTTTATTTGTGAAACACTATTCATCCGGTTTGCTATAAAATGAAATGGAATAGCCTGTTATTATTGATTCTTTTTATAATCCTGACAATAATCGGGCTGGCAAACCATGCCATGTGGTTAGATGAGGCCAATTGCTGGTTAGTAGCCCGCGACAGCCATAGCTTTAGTGAAATGCTGGTAAATAATTGCAACAGCGGCCACCCACTAATATGGAACATCCTACTTTTTATACTTACGCGTTTTACTGCCAATATAATGGCAATGCAGGTATTGCATCTCGTAATTTCAGCAACGGCAGCTTATCTGTTTCTACGTTATGCGCCGTTTAACTTACTTTTTAAAGCCTGTGTTCTTTTCAGCTATTTTATTTTTTACGAATACAATATTATAAGCCGGAACTATAGCCTTGCCTGGCTATTCCTTATCATCTTTTGCGTTCTTTTTTTACGAGAAAAGAAGAACTATTTCCTGCTTGTAATAACACTCATGTTGCTTGCCAATGTTCACCTATTTGCCATGTTTACAGCTATACCCTTATTTATAATGACCCTGAGCGATTATTCGCTTCATAATAAAAACAACAAAAGAATCATTCTTTTATACAGTCTGCTTTTTTCAGTTGCGGTTGTTGCAGCACTTATAATTATTATCCCCCCACAGCAAACACTTATAATACGACAGAATGCCGGGCACTACCTGAATTACGGGCGCATTTCAAAAGCCCTATCCTATTTTGTAAGAGGCTTCTACCCTATGCCCGACTTTACCGATGTTCACTACTGGAACACCAATTTTATCATCTCTCATCTCAAAATCATTGGCCTGCTGCTCACACCATTTCTATTTATAGCTCCCTTCTTTGTTTTCTATAACAAACCCTTTTCACTACTTATCTTTTATGTACCCAACCTGCTTATACTGGTATTTATTTTCAGGTTGCAACTATTGACTAGCGTACATTATAAAGGATATACAATCATGCTACTTATTATAGCATTATGGTTAAGCAAGGATGAAAGATTAACCGGCAATTTTATTAAAAGCAGCAAATGGCAAAGCAAATTAACAAACCTTAAAACATATAGTTACATTCCGTTTATGTATAGTATTTTGCTGTGCCAGGTTGTTGCAGGTATATATGCTTACTGTAAGGATGTGACAGTGCCATTATCGGAAGGTAAAAACGTTGCTGCATATATAAAGGCCAATTCGCCCGACAGCACCCTTGTAATGATTGAACCTTATTACCAGGGCCCCGCGGTTGCCGGTTATTTAGACAAACAAGTATATTATCCTGAGAAAGCCGCATATGGCAGTTTTGTTAATTGGGATAGCGTAATGCATATACCCCGCAAAGATTTATATGACTGCATTGCAGAGAAAATGAACAATACCAAAATCAGGCAATTTGCCATTGTATTGGCTTTTGGTGACGACAGTATTAAAACCATGCAAAACTATATAGAGACAAGACTCAGCAAACAAGATTATTCGATAAAAGAAAGAAAGGAATTTGATAAGGGAACAATACGGAGTGAGAACTATGTGGTTTATCTTATCAATAAACGGAGGTAATTTTCTGCTTACAAATACCCCGATATCTTATAAGAAATATAACCCACCCATTCGTGTATTAACACCTGCCATGAACTAAAGGCATAAATATCAGGTATGAACATATAATCAAGGTCGTACTTTATAGGGCCTGCAATCCTGTCGGTGGTATAGGTGAGTGTATGTATGCCTGCTTTATTAAAACAGCCCATTGCCCTGCGCATGTGATAGCCAGATGTAATTAAAAGGTAACGCCCGTTGGGTGCCACACTATCTAATAAATGCTTTGCAAATGTTGCGTTCTCATGCGTATTACGCGACCGGGGCTCCAGTACGATATCGGTATCGGGTATGCCTATGCTTAATAAATAATTCCTTATGTGAGGCCCTTCTACATTAGTACCTTCAATACTTCCCGAGCCACCATCGATCAACAATTTACGGACTTGTCCTTTTTTATAAAGCTGCAATGCCTGCATCAACCTGTCGGAGCCATGAAAGAACTGCACACGATTTAATTTTGCATCCCATGCCGTCATGCCGCCCAATATAATAGCTACATCGTATTTACCATGTACGGCAGAATCAACCGTAGCAGGAATTTCCCAGGCTTTCATAAATTCATTCGATATAAAGTCGTTTGAGAAGAAGTATAAAACCACCACCGAAGATATCAGCAGGCGCTTTTTCAAAGGCTGCCTTTTAACCAGTATACCTAAAAGCAATAAAACAAATATCCACACAATAGGAGTAATAAGGAACTCGAGTATTTTAGAAAGGATGAAAAACATGCCTGCTTATTACTAAATAAAAGTTTCCATATATATATCATAGAAATCGCACGAGTAATCTGCCAATTCCGGGGCGTATTTAACTATAGCGTCATATTGCGCTTCTTCAATTTTATATGGCTTATAAAAATCAGGATCATCGGGAGCAGAAGTAAAAAGGGTTTTTATCATATCCATATCTAAATTATCAACGCTTATTTCTTTTATAAGCTTCCCTTCGTTATCATTATTAAATATGGTTATCCAACGTTCTATTTCCATGCTGTTCTGTAAATATTATATCAGTTTATAGTTCTTATATTCTCCCGGCCTCCAGCCAAAGGTCCTTATGGTAAAACGAAAGAACCTGTCCTTCAACGAAAGTTTTTTCTTTCTTTCATCGTAAACAAATTCCCAGTTTTTCATTCTTATACGCGGATGCATCATAGCAGGGTGCTGCCCGGTAAACTTCACCAGCGATTCAACGGTTGTATAATCGAACTCGGTAGCTTGTCCCACATTTTTATCGAGCCAGTCATCTTCGTGCCACATTTTATGGTACGACTTTTGTTTGTTCTGTTGAAATTCGGGATGCTTTACCCAACCATAATGATAAACCATGGCGCCTGATGGTTTTACATTTAGCTTCTCGCCTCCATCCAATAAATCTTCGTTTGTAGGCGGCTTGGCAAACTTGCGGAAGCCCTGCGCATCTTTATAAGAACGGATGTGCTTATCGTTACGAATCACACGTATATCATTCTTATACCATTGGTGCGAATCGCCCAGGTAATCGTATGAGCCATAAAAGTGGTTATAACGGAATAATAAACCCTCTACTTTTTTATCGTCCTTCCACTTTTGCATGGATTCCATTATAAGCGGTATATCACGCTCATGCAAAATCTCATCGGCCTGCAGGTATACTAACCAGTCAGCATCTGCAGGCACAGCATCCAGGGCTTTATTGGTTTCAATGGCTAAGAGAACGCCGCCTTTACGCAGGGAATCATCCCACACACTTTCTACTATTTTTATTTTATCAGAGGGAATGCTTTTTATAAGGTTCAGCGTATCGTCTTCCGATTTACCAACGCTAACAATCACTTCATCACACAAAGGCAATAACGATGCCAGCGATTCCATGACAGGGTAATCTAACTTTATAGCGTTACGTACAATGGTAAAGCCGACTACTTTCATAAGCTATACGCCGGTATAGGTTTGTGGAGTAATTTTCTTCAGCTCAGCCTTAATGGCAACGCTCACTTTCAAGCCATCAATGAATTTTGCAATATGCTTTTGGCTGATAGTTTCGTTCGTACGGGTAAGCGCCTTAAGTGCTTCATACGGATTAGGGTAACCTTCACGTCTCAATATAGTTTGTATGCCTTCAGTTACAACGGCCCAATTGCTTTCCAAATCATGCTCTATTGCAGACTTGTTTAATAAAAGTTTATTCAAGCCCTTCATTAACGATGCATAGGCAATTAACGAATGTGCAAATGGTACACCCAAATTGCGTATTACTGTAGAGTCGGTCAGGTCGCGTTGCAGGCGAGATACAGGTAATTTTGCAGCCAAATGCTCAAATACAGCATTGGCCACACCCAAATTACCTTCGGCATTTTCAAAATCTATTGGGTTTACCTTATGCGGCATAGTCGATGAACCCACTTCACCCTCTTTTATCTTTTGCTTAAAATAACCCATCGATATATAGCTCCATATATCGCGACACATATCTACACATATTGTATTTACACGCTTTATGCCATCGCATAGCTCAGCAAGGTCATCGTAGTGTTCTATTTGGGTAGTAAATTGCTGGCGCTTTAATCCCATATCAGCCAAAAACCCATTTCCGAATACCTTCCAGTCGGTTTTAGGATATGCTACATGGTGGGCATTAAAGTTACCCGTTGCACCGCCAAATTTTGCCGATACCGGTATACCTTCCAAGGCGTTCAACTGGTTCTCTAATCTTTCTACAAACACCATAAACTCCTTACCCAAACGTGTAGGTGATGCAGGTTGGCCATGTGTAAATGCCAGCATTGGCACCTTCTTCCACTCGGCAGCCAACGAGGCTACTTTTAATAATAATTCTTCCAGTGCGGGCAACACAACCTCCTCGAGGCAATCTTTCATAGCCAGCGGAACAGCAGTGTTATTAATATCCTGCGATGTAAGCCCGAAGTGGATGAACTCTTTATATTCTTTCAAGCCCAGCTTATCGAACTTCTCTTTTGTAAAATACTCCACCGCTTTTACGTCGTGGTTGGTAACGCTTTCTAATTCTTTTATGCGCCTGGCATCAGCCTGTGTAAAATCAAGGTATATAAGCCTTAACTTTTCAAGTACAGGCTTTTTAATGGCTTTAAGTTGCGGCAATGGTATTTCGCAAAGTGCAATAAAGTATTCCACCTCCACACGCAGGCGGTATTGTATCAGTGCATATTCCGAAAAATAGTCCGAAAGCTTTTCAGTTGTTTTCCTGTATCTTCCATCAACCGGAGATATAGCAGTAAGCGTTGTAAAGTCTTGTATATTCGCCATAATAAATTGATATAAAATCGCACGACGAAGATACTAAATACGACTTTATAAACTTTAGAACTTTCAACATTATGAACTTTACTAGGTTTTTACTCATTTTAAGTACACTGGCAATAACATCATGCTCAAACAGCCAGAATGGCACTCTTTCGGCTACAAACCCCGAATCGTTGAATGCCCCCGCCCCATTTCGCATTTTTTCAACGGCATTTAAGCAGGGCGATACCATACCATCGGTTTATACTTGCGACAGCAGTAATATTTCGCCACAATTGCACTGGAGCAACCCGCCTAAGAATACTGTCAGTTATGCACTAATTGTCGACGACCCTGATGCACCTATGGGAATATGGGTACACTGGGTACTTTATAACATACCTGCAAATGATACAGTATTGCAAACCAATATGCATAAGGATACGTTGCTTGCCAACGGAACCAAAGAAGGCATTACCAGTTTTGGCACCGCAGGTTATGGTGGCCCTTGTCCGCCCGATGGAATGCACCACTACTATTTTAAAATCTATGCGCTTGATGCTATGCTCCCATACCCTGCCGGACTGAACAAAAAGCAATTGCTCGCTGTAATGAAAGGCCATGTTTTGGCAGAGGCTGAGTTGATGGGGAAGTATAAGAAAGTGAAAAGCTAAACATACCTCACCCTACCCTCTCCTTGACAAGGAGAGGGGCAAAAGGAATAAATAATGAAAAGTAGATTCATAAAGCTCATAGATAACCCCATCGGGCTTGCTGTAATTTTTATTCTTTTCAGTTTTCTGGCTGCATGGTTCGATAACTACCAATATGCTTTATGGCTTTACAAATACAAAACCACAGGCAAAGGATTGATAGAACTTAACATTGCCGGCATGCTTGCCACATTCATTTTTGGCGGCATTATTTTTTTAGTTGGTTTGTACCGTTACCGTAGGGTATGGCTTAAGTTTCTCATCACCTCGGCCATAACTGCGCTTTTGCTCTGGTATTGTTACGATTATATTGGTGAGGCTGCTTACTTTCTTTCCCGCAAACTTGTTCTTCTCTTTTACCACCTTGATATAGGCTGATTCTTTGTATTTATTTTTGAATTATAAACTTCCCTTCAGAAATAAATTCACCACTGGTTGCAAACACTCTGTAAAAATATATCCCTGCACTATTATTGCTCAAATCAATATTGGTTTGACCTGCCTTTGTTTTAGCGGAAAGAATTTTCTGTCCAAGCATATTATATACATCCACATTTGCCGGGCAATTGGTTATAAAACTGCATTTCCCATTACCCAAAGCAGGAAAGAAAGTGAATTGAGCCTTACCTGCGTTTATATTTTCAATCTGTGTAGTTATATTTATAGTTGTGCATATACTATCCCTGCATCCAAGGCTATCAGTAACCAGACAGCAATAGCTTCCACCACATTGGTTTGTAATGGTGTCGGTTGTAGCGGCAGTATTCCATAAATAATTATAGGGCGATCTTCCTCCTGATGCTATGACCCAGGCAGAACCATCACAGCCTGTTGCAACATTGGTTGAATCTGCAGTCAGCATTATACTTGCAGGTTGAGTAATTTTTATTGAATCAGTTATGAAAGCGCCACAGGAATCTGAAACCGTAACAGTATAGCTACCTGCAATTAAACCTGTTGCCGAAGCAGTGGTTTGTGATTTAACATCAGACCATGAATAGGTATATGGGGAACTTCCGCCTGTAACAATTACGGAACCAATGCCGCCATTTTCTCCGTTACACTTAACATTTGCAGATACACTTGCAGATGCTTTTAAAGCATCAGGTTGAGTAATTTTTATTGAATCAGTTATAAAAGTACCACAGGAATCTGAAACATTAACTGTATAGCTACCCGCACTTAAGCCTGTTGCCGAAGCAGTGGTTTGTAATTTAGCATCAGACCATGAATAGCTGTAAGGTGAATTTCCGCCTGAAATAACAATAGAAGCACTTCCATTGTTTCCTCCATTACAACTTACATTCTGATTCACATTAATGTCATTCACTTTAAGCGGGTTCACAATATAAGTAACCGATACATGCCCGGCGCCTGTATTATTAGCAATGGGAGTACCAACAAGTGTTCCGTTAAGGTATGAACCACCGCCACCACCGCCACCGGGAGCTTGTGGAAAACCACCGCCGCCGCCATTATATCCGCCGCCACCGCCGCCGCCATCTTCTCCACCGCCGCCGCCGCCGCCATATCCACCATTACCGGACTTATATCCAACTCCACCGGCAAATAGATTCATCCTGTCCTTACCACCAAAGCTACTATCCGGGGACGTCTGTCCATTTCCTCCATTACTATACCATCCTGCACCACCAGATCCCCCATAAAGCTGGGAGCCCCCACTTCCTCCATTTCCTCCTATGCCGCCTGTAGTATCTGCCCCTTGTCCTTTAGTTGCCGAATCGGTTATAATATCAAGCCCGCCCGGTCCACCGGCTTTAGACAATAAACTAGCTCCTCCGCCCCCTGCACCTACTGCAATCAAATTCAATGTAGTGGAATCATATACAAAACTTCCTCCTCCGCCCCCTGCACCACGAGCATTTCCACTACTACTCAAACCCAATACGCCATTACCTCCTACAACTATCGATAAATTATCTCCGGCTATAACATTACATAATCCGGTAATAGAGGCTCCTTTGCCTTCTATATAATAATAAGTGCCATGTATAGGATCCTTCAGATATCCTCCTGCCGCTCCTACAGCATTTATTTTTACCTGCTTCACACCACAGGGTACTGTCCAATTCTGGACAGCCCCGGTATAGGCAAAATTTACTGTAATAGTATCCTGAGCCTTGCCACAGAATATCCCTGCGCAAATTGTTAAGAAAGCTACAGAAAATATTTTTTTCATTGTGGTGAGGATTAATTTACACTTTCCTAAATGGTTAATTGGTCGGGTATAAAGTTAGGCAATATTTTTCTATTGTTCTGTATTATGTACAACGCTGAACGATACGAACGCCCAAAATTTAATTTGATTATCTCTCATAATTAAAAAAAAGTAGTTTTGCAAAAAACATAATTATGAAAAATGTAGCGGTAATAGGTTCGGGTACTATGGGCAACGGAATAGCCCACACTTTTGCACAATGCGGTTACCAGGTTGCACTTATAGATATATCGGCAGATGCGTTGAGCAAGGCCATGGCTACGATTGGCAAAAACCTCGACAGGCAAGTTACCAAAGGAACTATTACCGAAGCCGATAAAGCTACTACCCTTAAAAACATTACTACCTATACCGATCTCGCTACAGGCGTTAAAGAAGCCGGATTAGTTGTTGAAGCAGCTACCGAGAACCCCGATATAAAATTCAAGCTTTTCCGCGATTTAGATACCATGTGTACCCCCGATACTATTTTGGCAAGCAACACATCCTCTATATCTATCACCAAAATTGCTGCACAAACCAAGCGATCGGATAAAGTTATAGGCATGCACTTTATGAACCCTGTACCGGTTATGAAACTGGTAGAGGTTATACGTGGCTACAATACATCGGATGCAGTTACATTACTGATCATGGACCTTTCGAAAAAACTGGGCAAAATACCTACCGAGGTAAACGACTATCCAGGCTTTGTTGCCAACCGCATACTTATGCCTATGATAAACGAAGCCATTTATGCTTTGTTTGAAGGTGTGGGTGGAGTTAATGAAATTGATACCGTTATGAAACTCGGTATGGCACACCCAATGGGGCCATTGCAATTAGCAGATTTTATTGGCTTAGATGTTTGCCTTTCTATATTACGTGTATTGCACGATGGCTTAGGCAATCCTAAATATGCTCCTTGCCCTCTGTTGGTTAACATGGTTACCGCAGGCGACCTTGGTGTAAAATCGGGTATAGGGTTTTACAAATACACAGCAGGAAGTAAAGAATTAGTATTGGCTCCGAGGTTTGCAAAGTAATATAAAGCATGAACAAAGACACTATTGAGCTTATTGCCAATCTTGCCTTAGCCTTATCATTTATTGTAGGGCTCGTATTCGGAATTGCACAGGTTCAGACTGCCACTCGCGACCGCCGTGAAAGACTTACCCTTGAAGCTTTGCGGAATTTTCAAACGGCAGAGTTTTCAGGGCTTATGTTGTTTATACGAGCATGCAAAATGCCATCTACACAAGATGAGATGCTTGCACTTCCTGTTGACCAACAAGTTAAAATACTTCAGCTATCTCAACAAATGGAAACGTTGGGTATGCTGGTTGCTGAGAAATTTATAAGTATTGAATTGGTAGACAAAACACTTGGGTCGTTTGTTACAACTACCTGGGATAAATATAAAACCTTCATTATTGGAATAAGAGAAAGGCAACCTGACCCTGATCCTTTCTTAGGCGAGTACTTTCAGTGGTTAGCGGAACATTTAAATGACAGAATGCAAAAAAAACCACGTCAACCATTTTATAAAACTACTGTATCTCATCACAGGCCACATTCAATATCAAAAAAGAAACCCGGACATCCGGCTCCAAAGGCTTAGTGCAGGTTCCGAGGTTTGCTTAGACCTCACCCTGCCCTCTCCTTGCTCAAGGAGAGGGATTGAATATTAAGTTTTATTTTTAGAGAGAGAGCATTACATTTCAGTATATACTTTCTTCTTCTCTTCCAGGCCATTATAGCCCTCTCCCATTATACGGTCAAAATCATTCTCTTTACTTCCTGTACCTGCATTTTCTTCCTTTTGCTCACCCGCATTGCCTGTATCTATTTCCGTTTCTTCTATATCAGTTACGGATGCATCTTTAATGGCTAAAAAAAACGGATACCCCGTGGTATCTATTTTTGTTTTACCTGCAATTATATCAATGTCCTTGGGGTCTTTGTCTGTGTTATTTTTCATATTTTGTTTATTGAATAATATCTGTATCTATTTGCATCTTTTCGCCATTATGCCTGGGTGATTCCTTTTGTTTCCTCAATTGATTTTCGATTTCATGAATAACATGTGTTATAGCATCTTCAAATGATTGGCTGCGGGCTGAAGCAAACAGCTTCTTTTTATCGCCTGTTACATTCATTTCACATATCTTATTATCGTCCGTCGATGAATGCTCAAACTTGAGCAATACCGAACACATTACAAGACGTTGATCGAGGTGAGCCAGTTTGGCTGCCTCATCCATAGTAAACTGCTGCAATTCTTCTGACAGTGTAAAGTGGGGTGATGCTATTATTATCTTCATATTATTTTGTGTTGGTTTCATTTTTTTAAATAAAGAGGTGTGATATAAGACTATTGTAAGAATTTACTAAAGCATGCCGTTCCTGGTCTCTCATCTCACATTCCTGGGCATACCAGCTATGTTCATTTGCTTTCATTTTACTTTCAAAAGCACTATCATGATTATCAATTTCCATATGCTTTATAGCATCCCTGTGGTGCAGCGCCGCTTCTTCATGATGCTTTGCAGCACTCAGGTGATCATCGATTCTTTTTTGCGTCTTCGAAGAAATACTTTTAGATGTGTTTGCCGTGCTTATCATAAAAGGTGTAATATTTCAAGCTGTTTTATAATGACAAAAGTGCGGTATTCCATTAGGGATTATGTTATATAATTAACCCGATTAAATATATATTTCACATATTTCCATAAATAAAAAAAGAGCCATAAAGGCTCTTTTGACAGATCAGCATTCATTCTGCGCTTACTCCTTAACTAACTTCCCGGTTTTTATCTCGTCCCCATTAACATTAATTATCCTGTATACGTAAATACCATTAGCCTGTCCACTCAGGTCAATTATGGTTTCACTTTGCACAAGAAGATGCGAATACACTTCCTCTCCTAACATATTATACACCTCTATACTTTTCACTTTCAACTTTTCACTTTTAACTTCAATGGCGAATACGCCATTGCATGGGTTTGGATAAACGGAAATGTTTGATTCTCCCTTCAAAGAAGTTATTCCTGTAGTAACTGTGGGATAAGTAGAAATGAAATTACCAATAGCCTCGGGTTGCTTACTTACGTTAACTGTGCTTACAACAATGTTAGTTAATGCATTTATTATACTTACCGAATTAGAGGCATCATTTGCTACATATACCTTTGTTCCGTCGGGGGTAACAGATATACCATTGGGGTTACTACCCACTGTGATGGTATTGGTAACCAAATTGGTGGTAGTGTTTATTACGCTCACAGTTCCGTCAACTAAATTAGTAACGTATGCCTTACTCCCATCGGGACTAACCTGTATACCACGCGGGTGATGGCCCACATATATTTTACCCGAAACAATATTGGTAGCTTCATTTATAACACTTACTGTACTATCTGCCGAGTTAGTAACGTAGACCGTTTTTCCATCTGGTGTTACACACACGCCAAAAGGAAAGGAGCCAACCGGGATTGAATCGATAACCATATTGGTAGCTGTATTTATTACACTTACTTTATTTACGTGTGCACAGGCAACATAAGCCATAGTGCCATCGGGGGTTACACCTACGCCAAGCGGAAAAGCGCCCACTTTTACATTGGCTATTACCTTGCTGGTTGCAGTATTTATTATATATACTTTATTATCGGTCTGGCTCGCCACATACACCCGTGTTCCATCAAGGCTTACCACTATACCCCCAGGAAAAGTACCGGCAGGGATTGTATCCAATACTTTATTGGTAGCCGTGCTTATTACTGTTACCGAATTATTCACCTGGGTAGTAACATATACATAAGCTCCATCGGCACTTACCGAAACACCATAAGGGTGGCTAGTACCCAAAAAGATAGTATCAATAACGGCACCTGTTGTAACGTTAATTACCGTTACAGTATTGGCAGTTTCACTCGAAACATAGGCTGTTTGTGCATGACACACGCCTATTCCGAAATAAAACAATGATATTGCTAAAAAGTATAATTTCTTCATATTCTTGATTTAAGGAACAGGTTGTTTTATAATAAGATGAAAAGCAAAGACGTTTGGTTGCGTGAACAGAAAATTCCCTTTGACTTTATAGGCAATGTTTCCCATACGTGAGGTGAAAAGTAACGACAGAAGAAAATGACACATAGATGCAGCGATCTGTGCCAAATAACAGGAAGCTATTGTATAAAGTAACCCTTAATTCTTAACCACCTTCTCGGTGTAGCTAAGCTCAGTACCGGTAACTTTTACAAAGTACACACCGTTAGGCAGGCTTTGGGTATCGAGGGTAGCGGAATGATTTATGCTACTCGCATTTCTTTCACTTATCACTTCTCGGCCCAACATATCGTATAGAGCAATATCCACATTACCATTATCAGTAGTTATGTTGAGGGCAGATGAAAAAGGGTTGGGGAAAATCTTGACCGCATTATCGCCCATGTTAGATGCAATGCCTGTTACGCTATTGCCTGTCCATGTGGCAGCCCAGCCTGTTTCGGTAGTGGCGCAGTCAGACCGGAACTCAACACACATTTTACTACCGGTAGATGTAACTGTACCCGGGCCGGTTGTGCCTGTATATGTACCAATAAGCGGAGCATTTACATTATCGCCATCGTATATGTACATATAATCCCAGGTGCTTTCGGTATTATAACTGCTGAAAGACATAGTTACTGTTTTTGCGCCGGTGGGTGCAAACACATACAATGCACTTTCATCGTTACTGTAGTTTCCCGATGCGCCGCCATCGTCGTAAAAATTACCGGTGGTGGCCGTGTACCATGTATATTGTTTTGCTGCCGTATCGTTTATCAGTTTGTAGTAGTAGTCCCAGTCCCAGTTAATACCCGGGTCGGTATGGGTTTGGTTTGGGTAATGCTGGTGCCCTTTAATAAGCGTGCATGCACCCGGTATGCTTGCGCTTGAATAATCGGTTGCGGCAGCCCATGGCCAAAAAGCAACACGTGTTTTTAAAATGCCGTATGCAGGACAAATATGGGTGCGTACTAATCTTGATGATGTGCCATACATAGTATCAGTATACCAGCCTGTTTTGGCAGCGTATCCCTCATGTTCAATACCCACGGTATAACCATTTTCACTACCCACGTGCCATGCTTTATCTGCTTCGTGCACCATTTGGGTTATCTGCCCGTCGGATGAGCGGATGCAATAGTGCGCCGAAACTACCGAACTGCAATTCTGAAACCATGAAATAGAAGCTGCATAACTTCCCTCCATATCGTGTATTACAATAGCCGTTATGCCCATAGTGCGGCCAACGGTATAGTTACAACTTGCAGCCGGGTTCCAGATAGCGCCTGAATAATCAGCCCCTGAACCCATAGCCTTGTGGCTGTTTTCAGTAGAACCTGAACGATTATCATTTATTTTCTCTATTGAATTGGTAGGTGAAGTAAGCAGGTTATAAGTAGCCTCGCCAAATACCTTCTTTATATCAATATTATAAGTTGGTAGGTTATAGAATTTCTGGTAAGCTGCATTATTCAAAAAGGTAAACATTACATAGATATCAGAATTCAATGCATACTGCTGCCCGGCTGTAGAATCGGGCAATTCGCTTAGCGCCTTAAGTACGGCAACCTGATCTTCTATATTGGCGCTGGTAATATTCAGTTTTTGCTTTTCTGCGGCATAAGCAGCAGCGTAAGCAAGTATGTTCTTTTCGGGGCTGGTTATAATATCTTCCTTACTAATCCCCGATAGTTGTGCTATCAGCAGCAGGTTATTATGGAAATAGCTTTTACCATCAAGGGTAAGGCCCATGACTCCGTATGCCAATGGAATGCCCGTGCAGCTTTGTGGCTCATTAGCATCATGCGTCATATGATTAAAGCGTGTATGGTTAAATGCTACCGCTTCTAATATACCAACCGGTACGGAAGGGTATTTTGCATAGGCCTCAGTAAAATAAGCAGCATATTGGTTGGGCACCATTGCCGAATGACTAGGCTGTGCATTTACTAATTGTGTCGAAAAAAATGCAGCAGCAATAAACAGGGTAACTTTTTTCATGCAGGGGCATGTTTTATTAGTTCAAACAAATATAGTGAATAAATAGTACAATCTAAAGCGTTTAGACCGGAGATTTCGCACACTATGCGTAAGTGCCTGATAAAAACGGTTTAGATAGGTTTCTTAAAAGAGAAAATTATCGGATCCTCCTCCTGTAAAATGTTTTCATGCCTGCGATACCATTCATATATACAGTTTCGCACTGCAATGCTCCGTCGGGATAATATTCCAGTACAACACCATTTATTACATTATCGTCATAGGGAGTTTCCTTCCTGATCTGGCCATTTTCATAATATTCTTTTACCACACCGTTTTTCTTTTCCTCAACATACGGAACTTCAATTCTTATCTGCCCGTTTTTATAGTATTCCTTCTTTACAATTGTGTCGGGAGATGCAGCAAAGACTAAAATGCCATTGAGCATTATTAGCGTTATACTTATTATTTTAATCAGTCTGTTCATAATACCTGTACTTCTGATTTTGTATCAAAATTACAGCTATAAAAAAGGGTTAACCATGATGTAAATCATACCGAAAACTGAGAAAATTCAGTATCTTAAAGCATGCAAAATGGTGGTGTTCTTAAGAGAAACTTGATAAGGTAACACCTATAAGCCGGATACCTTTCGGTAGTGGATATACGGTACGCATCAATTCTAATGCAATTTGCCGGAACTGTGCCAGATCGGTAATGGGGTGTTTAACCGAACGGCTGCGGGTAGATTGCTTGAAATCGGCCCATTTTATTTTTACGGTTACCGTGCGGCCATGCTTTCCCGTTCTTTCTACCCACTCCCACACCCCATCGGCAATTGATAAAACTTCTTCTTCAATTCTGGCTTCATCGGTAAGGTCATCGGCAAAGGTGTTTTCAGAACTTACCGATTTCCGTTCACGGTTCGGGTTAACGGGACGATTATCTAACCCACGTGCGATATGATAATACCATGAACCTGCTTTACCGAAACGCTGCTGTAATTCTTCCAGCGAACGCGCCTTTAAATCGGCCCCGGTGTTAATACCAAGCTCGTGCATTTTTTTTGCTGTTACAGGGCCTATGCCATGAAATTTGGCTACAGGCAGTTTCTCAATAAATGCCTCACCATCTTCAGGCATAATACCAAATTGTCCGTTTGGTTTGCGTATGCCCGAAGCAACTTTAGCCAGAAATTTGTTATACGAAACACCTGCCGAAGCAGTTAAGCCTGTTGCTTCTAATATTTCAGCACGAATGGCCTTAGCCGTTTTCCAGGCTGTTTCAATTCCTTTTTTATTTATGGTTACATCAAGGTAAGCTTCATCTAATGCAAGCGGTTCAATAAGGTCGGTGTATTGGGCAAATATGGCATGTATCTGTTTCGATACCGAACGGTAAACATCAAAGCGTAAGGGCACAAAAATCAAATCGGGGCATTGCCTTATGGCTACCGATGAGGGCATGGCCGAATGCACACCAAAACGGCGGGCCTCGTAACTGGCTGCTGCAACCACGCCACGTTTAGCGGCATAACCTACTGCAACGGGTTTACCTTTCAATGCCGGGTTATCGCGCTGCTCAACCGAGGCATAAAAAGCGTCCATATCAACGTGAATTATCTTCCGGATTGGTTCAGGGCTCACAAATAGTTTATAACAAGAGCCGAATCTATGAATTTAATTGAACGAAGCCCTAAATTCTAAGGGAGAAAGTTTGGTTTTTGTTTTGAACAGTTTGCTGAACGACTGCGGATGCTCAAAACCCAATTCGTATGCAATTTCACTTACCGACAGATCAGTGGTCGATAATTTTTCCTTTGCCTTTTCTAACAACTTATCATGTATATACTGCTGCGTGTTCTGCCCAGTCAGTGCTTTAAGCAAGCCACTTAAATAACCCTGCGATACATTTAATGTTTCGGCAATATAGTGAACGGTGGGCAATCCCTTCTCTGCCAGGTTTTCGTTATTAAAGTATTTTGTAAGTATGTCTTCCAGCCTATCCAATATTCTATGGTTGCTGATCTTCCTTGTTATAAACTGGCGGTTATAAAACCGTTCAGAATAAGTGAGCAACAGTTCTAACTGGGCAATAATAACATCCTGGCTAAACTTATCAATGTTGGAATGATATTCCTGCGCCATATTCTGCATCAGGTTTATGATCATTGTTTCTTCTTTATCTGAAAGAAACAGGGCCTCATGCACCGAATAGCTGAAATATTCGTATTTTTTTATGATTTTGGCTAAGGGGGTGTTCCACAAAAAATCGGGGTGAACCAATAATAAGCACCCGGAACGTTTTACTATTGCACCCTGTTCAGTCTCAATTCCAAATACCTGGTTAGGCGACATAAAAAACATAAGGCCTTCATCAAAATCGTATTTCTGCTGGCCGTATTTCATTTTGGCATTCGAAATTCTTTTGAGTGAGATAGAATAAAAATCGAACACCAGATTTATTGCCCCCTTGCCGGCTGGTGGGTTAATAGATGCCAGGTTTATTACACTAATTAACGGATGCTCCGGCTTAGGGAGCCCCATAACCTTATGATACTCGCTTATTGTTTTAATCCTGAGAAGTTGTGTATGTGCCATATTTTAAATATACTCTTTTTTATTCAAGAAACTTCATATCCTCGTCGCTCAGTTTTATTTCAGTTGTTTTCAGGTTCTCTTCAAAATGCTTTAAGGAAGACGTACCTGGTATTGGTAATATCCATGGAGAACGGTGCAGCAACCATGCCAGGTTAATTTGGGCAACGGTAGCATTATGTTTCTTTGCAATAGTTGCTATTTTGTCATCTTTTTTAGGCATTGAATTAACCAACGAGAAATAAGGTACCAACGGAATTTTATTTTTCTCGCAAATAGCAAGCACCTCTTCTCCCCCTTTGGTTTCTTCGCCCCAGGCTTGCTTTAAAGATTTTCGCTGGCCATGCCCATACATATTTTCAACCGTTGCAATATTGCCCATAGCCATTGCTGTTTGTAATTCATCGGGGCCCACATTACTAACACCTACATGCAATATCTTACCTTCTTTTTGCAGTTCAAACATAGCATCCATCGATTCTTTAAAAGGAGCTCCCCTGCCACCAAAAGTCCTGAAATGCACAAGCGCTATTTGCTCCAACTTAAGGGTTCGAAGGTTATTATCAATACTGCTGCGCAGGTTTTCGGGGCTATTAAATGGCACCCAGCTTTTATCGGGTTTGCGTGCGCCACCAACTTTAGTGCATATTACCAAATCAGCAGTATAAGGATATAATGCCTCTTTAATCAGGCGGTTAGTTACATCTTCTCCATAGTAGTCAGCCGTATCAATAAAATTGATGCCGCTTTTAATACATTGTTTCAATATTTGCAAGGCTTCCGGGCGGTTTGCCGGTTCACCCCAAATGCCTTCTCCTGTAAGGCGCATGGTGCCATACCCGAAACGTTTAACCTTTAAAGGCTTTTTACTTTTTCCTGCTATTATAATTTCTTGTGTATTCATGTAAATTTGAATTTAATTAAATGGCCTTTCTATCAATTGAACTTCGAAGTATAAATATCTATACTTTATTGTATGCAGCAGCAAACTCCTTTACCCAATCTTTCAACTTAACTTTACCCAATGCTGGTTTGTGCCGATTATAATCTTCACCCAATACACCACTGCGCCTGCCTGCATTCATTTCTACCAAGCCTTTGGCAACATTGGGGTTCATTCCTGCGGCTATCATTCCGTTCAGCATTTGTTCGTCAGATATTACAACCCATTTTAAATCGGGTTTGCCGATAGCTTCGCCTAAAATTTTTGCAATTTCGTTAGGTGAAAGTTCTTCGCTTGCTATGTAGCGAATAGTCCTTCCCACAAAAGGTTTTTCCATTTCTCCAGCAATAACTGATGCAATATCCAGAGGCGAAACCCATGGCTCTTTATCATCGCCCCCATAGTTGGAAACGATTGCACCTTGTTTTTTTATAGTTGGTATAAACGCAAGCATGTTGTAGTAAAACCCGACAGGACGTATAAACTTGATAGATACATCGGCGGGCAGTTCATTTAATATTTGTTCTACCTTATAATGAAAAGCAAGCATGCCATTGCCTTTATCGGTATGGGCGCCAATACTGCTCAGGTGCACCACGTGCTTAACGCCGGCTTGTTCAATAGCTTGTTTGTAATTAAGGCCAATTTGGGCTATAGCCCCTATTACATCAAAATTTTGGTCGGAAAAACGGCCCAAGCCAAGTGTTTCCATAAGATAAACAATATCGGCACCTTTGAAAGTGGCTGCAAGGAAATCGGCATCCTGCATAGAACCGATAGCTGCCTTCGCACCAATCACTTCAATCTCCTTTTGCCTTTCGGCTTTGCTGCTGATAACCGTAACTGTATGTCCCTTCTTTACCAGTTCTATGGTTAATGGCTTGCTTATGTTCCCTAATGAACCTGTTATCGTAATTTTCATTTTCCTGCTGTTTAAATTTGTTAATGCAAAGGTGCGCAGCAATAAATCAACAGGTTTAGCCTAATCAACTATTGTTGTAGCCAAAACAGGTTTATCAGAGTCTGCTTCTTTTCAGAAATGCCCTATAAAACTATTTCTTCAGGTAAATAGAGAATCCCATTCTTGAATTCTTTATATCATACTCTTTAAATTCAGTTTGGGAAATAAAAGCTTCATATTCTTTCCTGGTATAAGCGCCGTTTGTTTGCATTACACGCGCAATAAATGCGCTTATACCTTTCATCCCAAAGCTTTTCACAAACTCTTTCATTACCTGCTTAGGGGCATTCCTGTTCAAATCCATAATTAAAGCGGTACCACCGGGTTTCAAAATCCGGTGCATTTCCTTTAAAGCAATGACTGGTTCCTTAAAGTTTTTAAAGGAAAGCACACAAATAATAAAATGAAAAGTATTCTCCTTAAAAGGTAGCTGAGATGCATTACCCTCTATAAAATCAACCTTTACGCCAGCTTCTTTTGCATTAGCGGCAGCTATTGTCACAAGATCTTTACTTATATCAACACCAGTAACTTTGTATTTACCGGATTTTGCAATCTCTATTGAAAGATAACCCGGCCCCGATGCCACTTCAAGCACTGAGTCGCCATCTTTTATAAACTTAAATACCTCGCTTGCTTCCTCCTTCATTTCCCCCATCCGGTGTTCGCGGGTATTCTTGTCGTAAAACTTTGCCTGTGCGCCTTCAACTCCCAGGTCTTTAAAGCGCCTGAAAAACTTCATCATGGTTGTGTATTTTAAAATAATAACACAAACATATACAGGGGTTAAGGCTACCCGTTAATAGAATTAGGTAAAGTAAATACTAATAATGGATGGAAGTACGAATTTTGTCGGTGAGTAGAGGCATTATTTTTTATCACCGGGGAATACATCCTTCGTTCGCTTTGCCATCTCAGCGGCAATCACCTTTCCGTCCTGCCCTTGCGTTTTGAGATGTTCTTGTATATTCTCGTAGCTTTTAGCATCCCGGTCCTGGCTCAGCTTAAAGACGGTGTCAATTTTTGATACCTCAATTTCAAAAGCAATAATTGCGCCCATTACTCTTTGTTTATACTCTAAGGGCAGGTTATCGTATATAGTTGAGGAATGTTTGTTGTAGTTTTCAAAATGCAGGGTAGTCTTCCTGAGCATTTCCTCTAATGCAGCCCCATCGAGAAACTTAATAGTACCCTTGGCATGCACGCTCATATAGTTCCATGTAGAAGCCTGGTGCGGATTACTATACCACGTTGCACTAACATAAGTATGGTTGCCGGTAAAGACCGCCAGCACATTTGGGTTATGCACAAAAGCCTTATGGTGGTCGGTGTTTTTCATAATATGCCCGCTGAGGAATTTCTTCCCATCCCGTTCTTCAAAAAACACAGGAATCTGTGTTGCAACAGGTTTATTCCCGGCATCGCAGCCCGTTAAAAAAGCAAATGGGTGCTTCTCTACAAACTCTTTTATTACCTGCTCGTTTTTTTCTTTGTGATAGGGAAGATCATACATGTGAATATGTTTTTTATCTGTTACTACAAAGATAAAAAACTACTTACACCATCGTAACCGCGAAGCTCCTGCTTCGTGGGAAGGTAAATAATAAGCTGAGCTTATTTATTATTAACCCATAACTTATGGACGATGTGCTTTGTAGAGGATGGTTTGGCTTTATGCGCCACATCGCATTTACTAACCGAAATAGAAAAGTGAAAGAGAAGTGATATGGAGAACATCAGCTTACGTATCATAGCGGTGATATTTAACCCAAAGGTAGATAGGGCTAAAACTATACAGAACAAGGACTTATTGTACAGTTAGGGTGGTTTAGCGAATGGTTAAAACGGGGTGGTGAATAACAAATAGACTATCGTTCAATAATCAGTTTATCGGCTTTAATAAGCGAGCCGTCTTTATTTAATATTCTATATAAGTATATCCCGGATGGTTGATTACTTAAATCAATTACAAATTGAGAATTGTAAATTGAGAATTCAGAATATACTTCTTCTCCTAATACATTATAAACTTCAACTTTACTATTCACTTTTGACTGTTCACTATTCACTTCAACAGTGAACACCCCCTTACTTGGGTTTGGATAAACATTTACCGAATAGTTATTTGAAAGCTCATTTATACCTAAGGGTCCTTTCCATTGAGCAATATTATTAACCGTTATTCCTCCGGCACTATCAAAAGTACCTCCGGCATATAGATCATCATTGAATGTTGCTAATGCATTCCCTCCTCCACTCAGTCCTGAACCAAGTGGCTTCCATAATGTATCATTCCATTCGGCTACATAATTAGCAGAATTTCCTCCTGCTATGGTAAATAATCCATCTGCATATAAATTACCATTAAACACTACCAAAGCTTCTACCCAATCATTCATTCCAGTACCCACAGCCGACCAGGATGCTCCATTCCACTCGGCGATGTAATTGGCTGTTTTTCCACCAGCAGTAGTAAATGCTCCACCTGCATATAGACTATCATTGAAAGTTGTCAAACTTACTATGAAATTATTTGTTCCAGTTCCAAGCGAAGACCAAGATGACCCATTCCATTCCGCTATATGATTAGCTGATTTACCCCCAGCGGTTGTAAATGTTCCTCCAGCATAAAGATTGCCATTATAGACAGTCAAAGCAAAAACCGGACTATTCATTCCGGTTCCTAAAGAAGACCATGTCAATCCATTCCATGCAGCAATAAAATTGGCTGAATTTCCTCCGGCCGTGGTAAATTGCCCACCAACAATTAAATCACCATTATAAACGACCATTGAAGTGACACCATTGCTAGTAGCGTTTAATCCAGTCCCTAATGAAGACCAAGAAACACCGTTCCATTCTGCTATATTATTTGCAGAGGAGCCACCCGCAGTAGTGAAAATCCCTCCGGCATAAATATTGCCGTTATAGGTGCGTATTACACCAACCATGTTTGAAGCACCTGTTCCAATTCCAGTTCCCAATGCAGACCAAGTAGATCCATTCCATTGTGCTATGTAATTTGTTGGTCCACCTCCCGCCAAAGTGAAATACCCTCCGGCATATAGTTTATTATTGGCGCTATCTAATGTATATAGGGCATTATTTACTCCACTACCCAGGGCATTCCAAGTTTGTGCTCCAGCAAAAATTGATGAAAACAAAATTACAGGGATTAAGAATAGGCTTTTCATCTGTACTGACTTAAGTATAACAAATATATGAATTTAAGACTGGAATTGCGATAAACAACTCCCATTCATTATTTTAGCATTCTCAATATTACATTATGCAACAAAAAATATTACTGTTAGGCTCAGGAGAATTAGGCAAAGAACTGGTAATTGCACTGCAACGTTTAGGGCAATATGTAATTGCGGTTGATAGTTACGAAGGTGCACCCGCCATGCAGGTGGCCCATGAGTTTGAAGTAATAAATATGCTCGACGGTGTCGCGCTTGATGCAATTGTAGCCAAACACAAACCCAACCTTATAGTACCCGAAATAGAAGCTATACGCACCGAGCGTTTTTACGATTACGAAAAGCAGGGCTATACCGTAATACCCAGCGCCCGTGCTGCTAACTTTACCATGAACCGTAAGGCAATACGCGATTTGGCCGCGAAAGAATTAGGGTTGCGCACTGCCAAGTATAAATATGCAAACACCTTAGAAGAATTTACTGCGGCAGTTACCGAGATAGGAATACCCTGCGTAGTAAAACCTTTAATGAGCAGCAGCGGCAAAGGGCAAAGCGTAATAAAAACCAAAGACGATATTACCAAAGCATGGGACTATGCTATGGCAGGCAGCCGTGGCGATTATAAAGAAGTGATAATAGAAGAGTTCATCAAGTTCCATGCCGAAATAACATTGCTTACCGTAACACAAAAAAACGGCCCGACCTTGTTTTGTCCGCCTATAGGGCACAGGCAAGAGCGTGGCGATTATATGGAAAGCTGGCAGCCCTGTGCCATTACTGAAAAAGATTTGCACGATGCCCGCGACATGGCCGGCAAAGTAACCAAGGCTTTAACCGGTGCCGGCATTTGGGGCGTAGAATTCTTTTTGACCGATAAAGGAGTTTATTTTTCTGAACTTTCTCCCCGTCCGCATGATACAGGAATGGTAACCCTTGCAGGTACGCAAAACCTGAGCGAGTTCGAATTGCACGCCCGCGCCATATTAGGTTTACCCATTGCCGAAATTACACTGGAGAGAACAGGAGCATCGGCAGTGATACTGGCAAAAGAAAGCGGTAAAAAACCTGTTTATACAGGCATAGAAGAAGTATTAAAAGAGAAACAAAGCGACATACGCATATTCAATAAACCCACTACCCGCCCCTACCGCCGCATGGCAGTTGCACTGGCATACGATATACCGGGAGCCAATGTAGATAAGGTAAAAGAACGTGCAATTAATCTGGCAAAAAAAGTCAGTGTTTCGCCTGAAATAAAAGATTAACTTTGTAGTAGTTGAATTTTATGCGACATCTCAAATCTTATATCGTTTTATTGCTGGCAATAGTATTCCTTGCCTCATGCGGTTCGCAAAGGGCACCTATTAACGGTTGGCACAAAAAGGACCACTGGTGGGCGCCAAGCAACTGGCACACCAAAAACCATCCGGCGGCGTTTTAATTTGTCTCTGTTACCACCCTTTCTCATATTTAGCTTCGATTATTCTCTTTCTAACTAACCGTATAGTATTACTATCAGGGAAAAACATTTGGTATTCCACTTTGTCATGAAAAGTATGAGAACAGCATATAGAACCTTTCAAATCCCAGGTAATCCTGTCCTCATCTAAATACCATTGACCATTCTTTAAATCCAGTAATCCATTACCACATAAACCAATGCTTCTCGAACACAATAAATCATACTTTACACTTCCATTAGTATCAAATTTCAAAAGAGATATAATATACATATTACCGGTTGAATCCTGAATAGTATCCTTTGAGTAAAACCTTTTAAATACTAGTATAGAATCAGTAAAATTTATTCCATCATATTGGCTATTCGTCATAACCCATTCCTTATTGACTATTATTGGGTAAAATTTGTTCTCCTTATTTTTCTGAGCCCAGCTTTCACAAGAATAAAGGGATAGCATGCAACAAAGCTTTAATAAGATTATAGGTATTTTAAGCTTCTTCATGGTAAGTTATTGAATTATATTCAAATATACTCCATTAGTATACTCTTTATCTTAATAAAAGAAACTCATATTAACTCAAAAAATTGTATCTTGTCTTCACGTATATAAACTCCATAATATATGAAGCTAAAAATTTACCACATAGATGCCTTTGCCGAGAAATTGTTCTCGGGCAACCCTGCGGCTGTTTGTCCCTTAGATAAATGGTTAACAGACGAGCAGATGAAAAACATTGCCATGGAAAACAACCTGGCTGAAACTGCTTTTTTTGTAAAAGACGGCGATGCTTACCATATACGCTGGTTTACACCCGGTGCCGTTGAGGTTGAACTTTGCGGGCACGCTACCCTGGCAACATCATTTGTGTTATTCAATTACGAAGGCCACAAAGGCGATGAGATAAAATTCAATTCGCGCAGTGGTATATTGAAGGTAACCAAGAATGGTGACAGCCTTACGCTCGATTTCCCGGTTGATGAATACGAAAGGGTAAAGACTCCTGCTGAATTATCTATTGCGCTCAACATACACAGTAAAGAATGTTACCGTGGCAAAACGGACTATATGCTGGTGTATGAAACCGAAGAAGAAATAACAAAAATAAAGCCCAATTTCATGGCCTTTAAAATGCTCGATGGCCGCGGAGTGATTTGCACAGCTAAGGGTAACAACGTAGATTTTGTTTCTCGATTTTTTGCGCCACAAAGTGGTATTGACGAGGATCCTGTAACCGGTTCGGCACATACTACGCTTACACCGTATTGGTCGGGTATATTGGGCAAAAAAGAATTGAACGCAGTTCAATTATCGGCCCGTAAAGGCTATTTAAAATGTGTTGACAAGGGCCAGCGGATTGAAATAAGCGGCAAAGCAAAAATTTATTTGAAGGGCGAAATAGAAATAGATTAATTTCATTCTTTTCCGTTTACATGAAACTTACTTTATATAGGGTAGATGCATTTACCGATAAGCTTTTCTCAGGCAACCCTGCGGCAGTATGCCCGCTTGACAGGTGGCTGAGCCCTGAGTTAATGAAAAGCATTGCCATTGAGAATAGCCTTACCACTACCGCATTTTTTATAAAAGAAGGCAATGGTTTTAACATCCGTTGGTTTACCCCTACTATTGAATTAGACTTAAATGGAAATGCAACTGTTGCAACGGCGCATGTTTTAATGAATCATTTAGGATATAGCGGAAACGAAATAAATTTCAATTCGCGCAGCGGCATGCTGACCGTAAAAAAACAGGATGGTTACTATATACTTAACCTGCCTGCCGATGAATATGAAAGAGAGAAAACACCTGCCGAGCTTTCTATATCGTTAAACATACGCACGGGTGAATGCTATAAAGGCAAAGCCGATTATATGCTCATTTACCCTAACGAACAGGATATACTTAAACTGAAACCCAATTTCAGGGTAATGTCATTAGTTGATTCAAGGGGAGTAATAGTTACGGCACCGGGAGCGCCGGGCAGCAATATAGATTTTGTATTACGTTTCTTCGCCCCACAAAACCTTATTGACGAAGATTCAGTAACAGGTTCTGCATTTGCCACACTTATCCCTTATTGGTCAGAGAAACTGAATAAAAAAGAAATGAACGCGGTGCAATTATCGGCCCGCAAAGGATATGTGAAATGCCTTAGCCTGGGTAACCGGGTTGAAATAAGTGGCAAAGCAAAAACATATTTGCAGGGCGAGATAGAGATGGATTGGTGAAACTTGCATACAGATTTTATTCCAAAAAAAATGCCACCACCAAATAAATCAGCAGGATTCATTCCCAAATGGGCTATATTATTTATTTTAATCCTTATTTCACTATTTGGATTGATTTACATAATTACAAGATTATTGGGCCTACCTCTTTCAGGAGAATATATATCACCAAACATAAAAACATCTAAAAAAAATGGCTCATTTATTGCTGAATATATAACGCCTTCAAACCCATACAAAATAAATGACAGCCTAAAGGTTAGTATTAAAGAAGCATGGCTTGAAAAAGATTGCTTTTATGATGGGAAATCTAACATTGTAAGTATTCAACCCCAGGGCTATAAATTATTGATAAATGGTAAAGAAAATGATTTGAAGGGAGAAGGTATTTATTGGCGAATACTCACTAAAGACAATCGCTATTTCTACGGGGAAAATGGAATTCCAATAATTCAGGATTTTGATTCACCTTTAGGCGACACATTAGAATACAGGGTAGAAAATAATTTTCACATTGCCATCGGAAAATTCATACTGGTAAAAAGGAAAAACTAAATAGCAAAAATCATCTATAAAGAAAGCCCCTGACAATTAAGTCAGGGGCTTTTAACGTGGTGGAGAATAATGAATAGCTTACTGAACTATAAGCCTTTCAGTATGCCTGGTACCGTCAATAACCATATCCAGCAGATACAGGCCTTTAGGATAATTAGAAAGATCGAGTTTGTATTGTGTATCGGAGCTGTTCAGTTCCAGCTTTTTCACATTTCTGCCCATAAAGTCATACACCTCAATTGTTCCGGTTCCTGAGCTGCCAAGGTCAATGTTAAATATCCCTTTGCTTGGATTAGGATATATTTTAACACTGTGCTCAATAACATTAATACTGCTAACAGCTTCAGGAGAACCATCAATTGAAGTTGAGGTATTGCCTTCATCAATTACAGTAAATGCAGGAGAACCATCCATAGTTATGCAACTAGAACACAGCATAATAGACTTTGAAGAAGTATAGATACCGCAAGGGCTCTTTATGGTGCGTATAACCCTATACCTGTATCCCACATAAAATTGACCGGAGCCTGTTGTTGCACCACTATTGCTGCACGATGGCGTGTTTGTACTTCCATATCCGGGGAAAGCAAGTGTAGGTAAAGCGCTTTGCCAGTTAATTGGGTTAACAACGGTGCAATAAATAGGAGCACCTGTTACATTTTCCATATCAACTTCCCATGAATAGGCCCAACCGCTTCCATAACCTGTTATGGTTGTATTAGCCATTGTTGGTGCAGCGCTTACGGTAAAGAAATTACCCGTTGCCGGTAAATTACCTGACAGCGAAAAGCTTGGATCGGGAATAGGATACTTTGGTTTGCATGGGTTAACAGTTGCAGTTGCAGTAAACGGACAGCCGGGATAACCAGGCAGGTCAGCAGTTACTGTATACGTTGTTGCAGTTGAAGTAGCATTTACCACTAACCAGTTTTGGTTACCGGTATTTATGCCACCCGGATACCATGTATAATTGGTAAAACCCGTTGAAGCGTATAACGTATCGGTACAACAAGGTGTTGGAACACCGGTAGTAGCAATAAGATTTGGTATACCGCCGGGGCAATTATTAAATATTTTTAAGTCTGCAATATATCCGGCAGCTGTTCTCAAGCAACTTCCCGAAGCAGATGCAGCATTCTGGAAAATATCGAGATTAGATATAGTAGGATCAATACTAAAACATTGCGGAGACCCCGGTATATTAACGGTCATGGCAGCATCAGAAAATATACTGATACGACATGTTCCGCTATTTAACCTTTCTAAACGCATATAATAATCGGTATTTAATGCGGGTAATAAAATACCTCTCGACCAGTTAAGTGGAGGTGCAGGTGATAAAAGGTTCTCGGCCTGGTATACTTGTGAAATAGATGGATAGAAATTTGCGGCATGAGCTGCACTTTTTGCATGGCCAAATATCCTCCAGCCCAATTGACTTCCTGAGCCCGGAGTAGCAGTATTAGAATATGAACCCGGAAATAATTGGCCATTACAGGTATTGGCAGCAGGAATCTGGTCGGTACCGAATGCTATAAGCGAAGCAAAAATACCATCCTGTGCACTGGGTGTGTACGAAGCACTTGTATTACCATTATTGCAGCACGTCCAAGTTGTTGAGCCCGGATTAGAACCTTCAGGGTCCTGGGTTCCGGCAGTAAACGCCATTAATGTTTGGGTTGGCCCGTTGCCATCTGTTATGCGCACGCGGCATTCTGATCTCCAGCTGTGATTGCTTAATGGACCGGTTAAAGCACGATACGTTCTTAATGACCTGTTATTTGATGCGCCATGCTGCGATGGGCAAGTGTAAGTTCCATCGGCGTTTGAAAATGTAAGCTGCCCACCACCTACTACTACACTACCGTTACCATTAACACCATCTATAACAGTCCAGGCAGAAGGATTGGTAAAATTATCATGGTCAAATACAACAGCGCAAGGATTTTTAACTATTGCCTTATCAGTTAACTCCTCCTTACTTTGGGGTATAGCACCCGTTGTTTGCCCTTTAGCTGCCTGGAAGAATAAGGCAGAGGCAAAAATTGTGGAAAATAGAAATTTGTTTGTTTTCATTTTTTTTGGTTTAATAATTTTGAATAGGGTTATTATTAGTTGCATAATGGGGCCAAAATTCTATCAACTTATATATACCCGTATATCAAAATGAGTAATTAACATACCCGAATGAGTAGTTAACATGAAAAGGGCCGAATATTACTATACCCTTAATTGATTTTTTTAAGAAATGCCTGCTTTTGTGAGCGCGAAACAGGTATTGTGCTGCCATCCTGCATAACTACATGGCCACCATCGCCTTTTACGTACTTTTCTATTTTGTTGAGGTTCAAAATATATGCTGAATGTACCCTTATAAAGTTTTCAGGAAGTAATTTTTCAATATCTCCCAGTGTTTTTGATGCAGTAATTTTCTTTCCGCCTGCCAGGAAAAAGTAAGTATAGTTCGAATCAGCTTCCATGTGTTGTATGTTGTCTGATTCTATAAACAACAAACCTTCGCTGCATGGTATCGATATTTTAACGGTGCCCGAATGCCTGGTATTTATCTGGCCCACCATATTAAGCAATTCGGTTAGTTGAGAATTGCTTGTAGTAGTAACCCTGTCAACGGCCTTAATAAGTTCTTCGGCAATAATAGGTTTTAACAGGTAATCAATTGCATTTGCTTTAATGGCCTGCAAGGCATATTCTTCGTGCGCTGTAGTAAATATTACTTTATAGCTTACATGCGTGGTATGCTCAATAACTTCAAACCCGCTGCCGGTCGGCATTTGAATATCGAGAAATAAAACAGCAGGCTTATGCATTACTATTGCATCTATTGCTTCCTGCACAGTATGGGCAATTGCTTTCACATTAATCTGCGGACAATATTCTTTTATCAGCAATTCAAGCGATTCGGTACCGCCCGGTTCATCATCAACTATTACAGCAGAATAATTCAATTGCAGTATTATATATTTTAAAAGATAAAAGTAATCACTTCTGTTTATTATACATATTAAATTATTTGCAATCAATTATTTTGTGTTTTTTTGTGCCTCTTGAAACCCGCATAGTGAAGTATTTCCGTATAATATTAAAAACCGCCTTACAAATTTCAATTATGTTATCGGCATGGGCAGCAATGTTTATTGCTACTGCCAGTGCCCAGCAACCCGTATTTAAAAACTATAATGTAAAAGACGGGCTGCCCAGTTCCGAAACATATTTTTCCATGCAGGATTCTAAAGGCTTTGTTTGGGTTGCCACCGACCAGGGCGTGGCCCGATTCGATGGATATTCATTCAAAACGTACAGTATAGAAAATGGCCTTGCCGATAATACGGTATTTGGCATTTACGAAGACAGGCACGGGCGTATATGGTTCCGTTCGCTTTCGGGCAAGCTTTGCTATTGGGCCGACGACTCAATATATTCTATTGGTGCCAACGACAGTATAGTGGCAAACATTAAAAACTCCATAATGATATCGTTAGTTATTGATGCCGGAGATACTCTTTGGTGCGGAATAAGGGGAACGGACTCTTATTACAAAATATATCCCGGCTATAAACCTGCCGATTTTCATAAAATAACTCCTTCACAGCATTCTGTTTATATAGTAAAGCTCGATGAGCAGAATTATATATTTGGCTATCGATCCATTATTAAGGATGATGTTAAAATATCTTTTTACAAAAAAAACATTTTCAACGGAACACCCGATATTGGAAAACTTATACCCACTAACCTTAGCTATATAGAAATATCAAAAGATACTTTTCTGATAACCGATACCTACACCTTATACCAGGTTACACCTAAAAGCAAAAATCTGTTGCTTAGTTTCAGTCCCGATTATTTTGGCAAGATAGCCTGCTTTTTAAAAGAAAACAATCACATATGGATATCAAAAAGAGCAGGCGGAGCAGCTGACTATCTTTATTCAAATGGTAAGCTAACCAAGGGCATAACACATTACTTAGACGGGTATTCTGTAACCCATATTATGACCGATAATGAGGGCGGAAAATGGTTTACGACACTTGAAAACGGCTTGTATTATTTATCGCCCCATCACTTTATAAGAGAATATACTCTTCCGCAGGGCCCCACTTCAATTGAATATAATATATGCAAATTAGATAACAGGCATATTACCATAAGTAAATCAAAAGATACTATTGATATAGCAACGCCCGATACCATTATCAGAAATGTAAAATTGAGTTCTGTTAAAAAAGCTTTTGATATATTAGGTTACTCTGCTTACACCTTACCGGTAATTATTACTTCAGGTAATTTATTCGAACTCAATGGTTCTTCTTCATACGCAATATTCAATTATAATGTTCCTCCAAAACTTATTACAGACAGCAATGGAAATCATATCTCCTGCTATCTTAATGCCTTAGACACGATAAACAAATACGTATATGTTCTGAATCGTTATTCTGTATATAGGTTAGATAAAACTTCCTCATTTGCTAAATTAATAATAGATAAACTCCCATCACGTACATCAACCTGTTATATAGATAATAAAGGAGTACTTTGGCTGGGGTGCTTTAATGGCCTGTGGGCTTACGAACATGATAAACTTACCTATCATGGTAATGATAATCCGTATTTTAAAGACAGGATAGAAGATATTTACCAGGCGAAAGACGGAACGTATTACTTTGCAACAAACGGGAATGGCATTATAATAAAAAGAAACAATACATATAGCCGCCTTACCACAGCCAATGGATTAATATCGAATAATTGCCAGCAGGTTTTTACCGACACGTATGGCACCATTTGGGTAAGTACCAAAAGCGGTGTTACATCAATTGCAGATTCGGGCGGCCATTATTTTGCAACAAAATATAATCTTTCAGATGCGTTTCCCAATCAAAAAATAACACGTATAGAACAAACGGGCAACAAGCTCTGGCTATCATCTGAGAACGGAATCATATCGCATGCCTTGCCTGCTAATGAAGTGCAACCTGTGCCTTCGGTTTTTATTACACAGTTTATAGTAAATGATACAAAACGCCCCATAGATAAAGATGCATCCCTAAGCTACAGCGAAAACAGGATAAAGATTTCCTTCATTGGCTTATCATATAATAGTTTTGGCAAGCTTGAGTATAAATACAAACTCGATGGGCTTGACAGCGCATGGCATGTAACCCAAACGCCTAATGTACAGTACCAGTTTCTTCCGCCCGGCGAATATATTTTTACCGTTAAGGCAATTGCTGCCAATGGCATGGAAAGCCAGGGCGGCGTACACATGGTTTTTGTTATTAACAGCCCTTTTTGGCAAACAATTTGGTTTAAAGTACTTGCCATTCTGTTAACACTGTCTCTGCTTTATGCATGGTTAAGCCGCATACAAAAAAAAGAACTTGAAAAGGTACTTTTAGGCCAGCATATTGCCAATATTGAAATGAAAGCGCTTCGTGCACAAATGAACCCCCATTTTATTTTCAACGCTATCAATTCCATTCAAAGCCACATTTTAAAAGACGACCGGAAAACTGCGCAAGATTACCTGGCGCGCTTCGCCAGGCTTATACGCAACGTAATGGAAAACTCGAAATTAGAATACATACCCCTTGGGCAGGAAATAGAAACACTTTCTTTGTATATAAACCTTGAGCAATTACGTGCCGGTGGTAAATTTAAATTTAATATTTCAGTAGATCCCAATGTTTCAACATTTACAACTCTTATACCACCATTATTGCTACAGCCATTTGTAGAAAATTCGATATTGCATGGCTTAATGCCGCTGCAGGACAATACCGGAATGCTTAAAATACATATCCGGGAACACGATGCCATGTTAGTTTGCACTATTGAGGATAATGGTATTGGCAGAAAAAAAGCAGGAGAAATAAAACGGCATAAAGACCCTTTACATCGTTCAATGGGTATTTCGGCTACCGAAGACAGGATAGACATAATAAACAGCCTGAACCCCGGTATGGCAAAAATTATTGTAGAAGATAAAGAAGAAGCAACCGGAACAAAGGTTATAATTACAATACCGCTGAAACAGATTTAGTCAGCATTGGTAAAATCACATCCTTTGCCTATATTATTTAGAGGCTCACTTGATTTCAATATCCTTACTTTAATAAAAATAACAGAGTTTAGCGAATACAAGTATTGAAATTAGCGGCAAAACAAAAACCTATTTGCAGGGCGGGATAGAGATGGATTGGTAAAACTTATTGCACCACTATTTTGCTTGTGGCTATATAGTTAAACCCTTCATCGTAACCTCTTATAAAATAAATGCCGGATGCAAGATTATCCCTCTTCAGTTCATATTGCCTACCCGTGCATTCTATCGTTTCTATTTTCCGGCCTGTCATATCATCCAACTCTATATAATGCTTCCCGTCAGTATTAAACACTATACTTGTTGTAGTAACAAATGGGTTAGGGAAACAAGCAATATGAGGAACCGATTCAAAATTTTGCACACCCGTAATTATACTTTTTATAGTATTTAATGTTGTATTCGTTTTTACAGGAAGATTTGCATCAAAATAAATATTTGCATTATTGGTTATTTTATCTCCCGGCAGGTCGCTACCCATGGGGTTTATACTAAAAGTAAACACACCTATCGATGTTGTTTTGCTCATTATTGTATCAGGCAAATCAATTTTATCGAAAATAAATTTCACAATATGCCCACTTACCACTTGCATCGTCATAGGGCTACTGCTCGATAAGGCTTTCAATGTAGTCGGATCCAGTTTACTGCTAAGGGTATCTATTACCACTACATTCCTGGCTATTGTATTACCTGTATTCTGGAAATGAATTGTATATGTGAGTTTTTGGGCGGATGAAATATCGCCAACCGGGTATACAGCCTTTTCATTCGGGTCGAAGGGTAAACCCACACAATTATAAGGAGCTGCTTTTACCCAATAGATTACACTATTATTTGAAGGGACAGAATCACCCGTTACAGGCGAAATAAACATACTGACAAATACACTATCACCAGCCGGCAAAGAGCTTATGTTACCGGTTAAGTTTACACAATGTGTTTTACCAATATCTGAAAGGCTATCGTAATTCCACATCAATGTATCGCCGTTTACCCTGGTAATGCTATCTGAAACTGTGCTTGTAATATGAAATGCAGTATCAAGCAAAAGCTTAAGGGTTCCCTTTACCGGCATACACCGGCTATTATAAATACATGCCTGAATGGAGGCATTTGAAAACCCCGGGGTATCTATACATGCAGTTAAGCTACCTGTTAGGTCGAAGCCATTGCTGGGGTAAACTGTTATAGTATCTGCCCGGGTATTTGCACATCCTGCAGAACTTAACCCCGTTACAGTATATTTAGTAGTAGTTGCCGGCGAGGCATTGACCATTAAACCTGTAGTTGCAGATAAACCCGCTGACGGGGCCCATGTATAGCTAACAGCACCTGTTGCGTTAAGATTTAAACCACTGCCTGAGCATATGCTCGGTGAAAATGGAGTTACAGTGATAGTAGGAGTAGTATTTACAGTTACCTTAACCATAGTATCCCTTGCACAAAACCCATTACTAACACTTACACTGTATGTAGCTGTAGTTAAAGGGCTTACTATTATTGTGTCCTTAGTAGCTCCGGTATTCCATATATAACTTATTCCTCCGGAAACAATTAATGTGTCAAAACTGCCTGAGCATATTGATGTTTTTCCAATAAAACCTATTTTGGGCAAAGGATTCACCGTTACAATTTGCGTTGCAGTGCAAGTGCAGCCATTTTTATCGGTAGCTGTTACTGTATAGGTGGTGCTTACTATTGGTTTTACGCCCGGCGATGCGCCGCTTGCGCTACCCGGCATCCAATTATATGTAATACTTCCGGTTCCGCCATTACTTGAAGCGGACAAGTGGATGGAGTCTCCCATACAAATAGCAGATGTACTGTCAGTACTTACGCTGAGGAAATTAAATATGTTGCTAACTGTAATGCCTCTTATGTCTTTTACGGTAACAGAATAAGACCCCGTTGTTGTAATGCCTTGTATACTTGAAGTAGTTGCACCGGTTGACCACAAATAGGTGAACGGGCTTTTCCCTCCTCTTACCGAAGCAGTAAGTGTAGAACTGGAACCCGTACAGGCAGAATCGATAATGATAGTGCTCAAAGCTTCAAGAATATCGCCATATGGATTAGTACCCATTTTGGGGTTGCTGGTAAAATTAAATACGCCGGCAAAAGCACTGTCGAGGCCATATTTAATAATAAGTCCATTATTTATACTTGCACCCGTTGTCATGCCATAAAGGTTGCCATCACTTGCTTCAACCAGGCTACCCTGTGGGGCATAGTTAACTGAAAAGCTATAGCTATAAAGTAAACTCCCCGGATGACCATACTCAAGAATATTTCCATCACCGGAGGTGCCACCTGATACTGTCATTCCATAAATTAATCCGTTAGAAGCCTGTACCAGGCTACCCAGAGGCGCATCGCCACCCCACCATGGATATTCGCTGCCATTAAAATCAAACACATCGGTAAGCGTACCGCTGGTGGTGCATTTAAAAATAATTCCGCTGTTACCTGCCCCACCGGTATTTGTCATACCGTAAAGGTTACTATCGCTGGCTTGAATAAGGCTGCCATAAGGACCTGCGCCATGTGTTTGATCAAAATTAAATATGGTTGTAAGTGTACCGGATGTGGTGCATTTAAAAATCACGCCTATATTTTTTGATCCGCCGCCACGGGTCATTCCGTATAGGTTACCGTCATTAGCCTGTATCAGATTTCCGTCAGGCCCGGCACCATTTGCGATACCTGCGAAACTAGCCAGGGTATCAAGTATACCGGAAGTGGTGCATTTAAAAATTGTGCCATCACCCTTTGGGCCGCCACTCGAAGTCATTCCGTAAAGATTACCGTCGGCAGCCTGAATTAAGCTGCCACGGGGATTACTGCCGCTTGTATCACTAAAATTAACCAGTGTAGTGATTATACCCGATGCAGTATATTTAAAAATTGTGCCTTTATTATATAAACCACCAGCAAATGTCATGCCATATAGATTACCATCGCTGGCCTGTATTACATTACCATAAGGGGTAGTTCCTATATATGTAGAGCCAAAATTAAATACAACAGAAAGGGCCCCCGAAGTACTGCATTTAAAAAGTGTGCCATCGCCCACAGTACCACCTGCATAAGTCATGCCGTAAAGATTTCCGTCGCTGGCCTGCATTAAGCTGCCGTATGGTGTTGCACCGTTTTTATTATTGAAATTGACTAAAGTTGTAAGTGTACCGGATGTGGTGCATTTAAAAAGAAAACCATACCCCGATGTTCCTGCTCCCGATGTCATGCCATATAGATTACCATCGCTGGCCTGTATAAGGCTGCCGCGAGGATATGCATTGTTGGGAAAACTATATAAATTAGTTAATGCACCTGAAGTGGTGCATTTAAAAACAGTTCCGGTATTATTTGTGCCTCCTTCATATGTCATTCCATAAAGATTACCATCAGTGCCTTGTATTAAGCTACCCATAGGCCTTTCACTACTACTTGAATTAAAAAAAAGTATATTGGTAAGTGTACCTGACAAGGTGCACTTAAAAATAGTTCCATCGGTTATCGAACCGCCGTAATAACTCATTCCATAAAGGTTACCATCGGTAGCTTGTATTAAATTCCCAAAAGGATTAGCGCCATTTGTGCCATTAAAATTAACCAACACAGTAAGTGTGCCGGTTTTAGTGCATTTAAAAATTGTGCCGTCATTTGATGTACCACCCTTACATGTCATTCCATAAAAATTACCATCACTGGCCTGCATTAAGCTTCCATAAGGGTTAGCACCATTGGTACTGGTAAAGCTGACTAAAGTGGTTAATACACCCGAAGTAATATTGTATTTAAAAATTGTACCGTAATTTGATGCACCACCATTATATGTCATTCCATAAAGGTTACCATCGGTAGCTTGTATAAGGCCGCCATAAGGATTGGCGCCATTTGTATTATTAAAAGTAATTAACGTAGTAACTTTATACGACGGTCCGCATTTAAAAATTGTGCCATAATTATTCGGGCCACCTGCTTCGGTCATTCCATAAAAATTGCCATCGGTAGCCTGTATTAGTTCGGTATTGTAAGGCTGTATTCCTTCCTGGATAGGAAATGAATGTACCGGACTACCCTTTGAAGTGAGCACATCATAGTTAAACAATACTCCTCCGCTACTATCACCTCCTGCATTTGTCATACCCCATAGCAAGCCAATTGTTTGCGCACCGGAAAGTGAAAAAATAAAAACCAGCAATGAAGATGTGAGTAAAACTTTCTTAATCAATAAGTACTTGTATTTCATGAGATGGTATTTTTCTAATCAAGTAATAAAGTTACATAATATTCTGATAACGTCTCGGTTCGAGTTTTAATAACAAGTTATCAATATCACATCATTTGCCTATATGCCCTAAAAGCTTCTGTTATTTCAATCTTATTATCTTTGGTTTTATAATTCTATCCCTGATATAAAAAAACAAACAAAACCAACCCAATGAACACATTCAGCAAAGCATTTTTACCGGCAGTAGTTTCTTTATCATTAATGGCCTGTGGTGGCGGAGATAAAAAGACCGACCCAAATCAGGGCAAAGACTCAACCAAAGCTGCGGCTGCAACAACACCAAGCACCAATATGCCTGCTGCTGCAAGCGACCCAATGGCTGCTGCTGCTGAAAAATTGAAAGAACGCAGGGCAAAAGGAGATACACTGGCTATGGCCTATGCCGATCTTCAAAAATATCTTCCTGCATCTATTGATGGTTATACAGCCGGAAAACCTGAAGGCGGTTCGGTGAACATGGGAAAAATATCGTATTCGGGTGCTAATATTACTTTCAAAAAAGATAATGGCGATTTTGTAAAAGTAACCCTGGCCGATTATAACCAGGCATATAACCTGTACACTTCGGCAACTGCTATGTGGACCATGGGTGTAAGTATGGATAATGATGAGAAAAAAGTAAACAGCGTTAAGCTCGATAACACCGTTGGCGGTTTTGAAGAGTTTAACAAGAAAAATAAACAAGCTGTTATTACCTGCGGAATTGGCAGTCGTTTTTTACTGGGCATTGAAGCCAATAACCAGGCCGATATACAAATGGTAGAGTCGGTTGCAAAGTCAATGGATCTTTCGAAATTAGCGGCTTTGTAATAAGCCCTTACAGGTATTCATAATTTCTTCATTAAGTAGCGCTAGTTTTACATTAAATTGTTCAACATGCGCTACTTATTGTTTTTACTCGCAGCCAGCATAAGTCTTTCGATTAACGCCCAAAAGGTTAAGTTGGTAAATGCCACATCGCAGTCGTGGTCGGGTGGTGTAGCAGGGCACCATGGCACCAATTACCTAGTTGTCATTGCATGCAGTGATACATCCGTTAAACTTGATACACTTTATACAGGTGGTAATTGCTATTCAGTAAATATTGATAAGCATGATACGCTTAACCGCAAGGTTGATAAAAAGAACAATACCGTTAAATACAATATTTACGCATACGATTCTTATAACGACATGGATTACGGAGACCCTGCCAAAAGGCAGGAGAGGGAAAAAGAAAGAGCAAAAATGCCACACCGGAATTACGATGGAGCTGCTTTGCTGATATATACTATTAAAGGAGTGCACTACACCTTTCTTATAAAATCGTTTAACGCATTGCCCGCACTCAATTACCCCTGATATTGCAATAGCCTTACATTTGCCTTATGGAACTAACTAATGGGCAAATAACATTAAAGGCATTACAGTCCTCAGATGCCAAAAGCATTAGTGCGCTTGCCAACAACCGCAGGGTAAGCATTAATATGCGCGACAGATTTCCTTATCCTTATAAGGAGCAAGATGCCATTGACTTTATTACAAACCAGCAAAACAAAACACCTGCCGAAACATTTGGCATATTTTATAACAATGTAGCTATTGGAATAATTGGTGTATTTCCGCAGGAAGATGTTTACCGCTTCAGCGCCGAGCTGGGATACTGGATAGGAGAGCCATATTGGGGCAAAGGAATTACTGCCGTAGCCATAAATTTAATGGTGCCTTATGCCTTTGAAGTATTAAAACTTAACCGCCTTTATGCCGATGTATTTTCTATCAACCCTCCATCTATGCGGGTGCTCGAAAAATGCGGCTTTACATTTGAGGGTATATTTAAAAAATCGGTATTTAAGGATGGTAAATTCCTTGACTCGCACAGGTATGCTAAAGTATACTGATTACCACCTAAATCAATTAAGCCATTAATTTATATGGCCACTTTCTTATCATAAGCTATTTTAAATCCTGTTTATTTAATTTATCTTTATAATAATAATGATGTGTTAATGTGGAAATTTTATATTTGTGAACCAACTGGCAGCCTATGAGATTTATTTTTACCCTATTTATAGCCCTGTTATTCAGCAATATCTGCAATGCCCAAAATGGTTTTGGCCCAAGCACCAGCGATACCTGCCCTGTTTACGGAAGGGCTGTATCGGATATTGGCAAGCGTGTAAACGTAATGAAGAACCGCGATATTACGACCGGCAAAATTGATGCCTCGGTAACCATAGATAGTATATTAAAAGGTATGCCTGAAGATACCGCCAGGTACAAGCCCGAAGAATATGTAACCATAACCGGTTATGTGCTCGGTGCCGATGATGCAGGGCCGGAATCATGTAATTGCTTTACCAGGGATTCGAGCAAGCAAAATATTGTTTTATATATAGGCCATTCTATTTTTTCGGGTAAAGATTCAGTATTTGTGGTAGAAGTTACTGCTAAGTACAAAGCCAAACACCTTATTAATGCCGATGTATTGTTCGGGAAGAAAATTACCGTAACCGGGTATATGATGTATAACTTCGATATGAGAAAGATGGCGCTTAATGCTTGCAAGAAGTGCCGCACTACGGATAGAAAGACAGCATGGGAAATTTGCCCTGCAACCGATGTTCAGATTTTACCCAATGATCCGCCTGCAGGTAAAGGCAAAAAGTAATTATTCGAAAACCTGTATCGTAGCTGATTTTTCAACCAGTTCACTGAATTTTCCTGTATAGCGTGTAGCACGCACCATGTGGTTATCTATCCAATGGTAGTTTCCGCCGCGGGGTTTGCCCATTACCATACCATGATACTTAAAACCATTATCGGCCAGCCACTTTTCGGTAACAGTGCGGTGTGCTTCGGTACGTGAAGTAAAAAAGGTAATAATATGGCCTTCGTCAAACCATTTGTTCAATGTTGCCAATGCATCAGGGAACACCTTGGCTGTCGCCATACGTTCAGGTTCCTCGTTGGGTATATCATCGCAAACGGTACCGTCAATATCAATTAAAAAATTCTTAATATGTTCAGGAAGTACAGGCGATATTTTTTTGCCGTTCTCTTCCTTTGTAATCAACTTATCTTTTTCAGGGGCCATCACTTATATATTTTAGGTATGTAAAAGTAATTATTGTTTCATTAAATTAAAGTATCATACAGTTTATTAATTAAAAAATCCCCTCAGGTAAACCCAAGGGGATCTTTTTAAAATCTTTTTCAATATAATATCATTAAGCTCCTGC
>Ga0206875_1017_pt1 | contig 58090 bp, 60 predicted proteins | sample Alteio_BWOrgCont_9_FD_152616 | JGI IMG/M metagenome (GOLD analysis project Ga0206875, IMG submission 152616) | Enriched cells from forest soil in Barre Woods Harvard Forest LTER site, Petersham, Massachusetts, United States -... | ecosystem: Environmental > Terrestrial > Soil > Temperate forest > O... | reverse complement strand
TAAAATTTCAAAAGAATCATTTAATGTAAAAACATTTTTTGAGCTGATATCTGATAATGATGAGCGGGACCTTCTTCTGCATGAACTTGATACAAATGAGTTTGTTGTAGATTTTAAGCTTAAAATAAGAGACCAGCACAAAACACTTATAAACTGCCTGGTTTCAATGAGTAAGGCACATAATGAATCGGGCGAGGTAGTGGGTTACCAGGGAATTGTGAAAGATATGTCGAGGCAACGGGAAATAGAAAACCTGTTGGTGAGAACAGTAGTAGATACCCAGGAGAAAGAAAGGAAGAGAATTGCAACCGACTTGCATGACAGCCTTGGGCAAAAATTATCGGGCATTAAATTTTACATTGAAGCATTAAAAGCAATGCAGCATAGCAAACAAGATCAGAAATATGAGACTATTCTATCGCGCTCGAAAGATGCTTTAAGCGATGCTATGACTGAATTATCGAACATAAGTTTTAATATAATGCCAGGCACCCTGCAGAATTTTGGATTGAGCTATGCTGTAAAAGAACTATGCACCAAACTTAAGTTGGGTTCTAAAATGACTTTTGATATTTCGATAGAAGATAATTTTCCTGCTCTTGATAAAGCACTCGAAATTACAGTATTCCGCATAGTACAGGAATTTATTAATAATAGTATTAAGCACGGTAAGGCCAAAAAAGTAATTGTTCGCATGAACGCAACTTTTGTATCTGGCAATGTATCTGTATTGTTACAGGACAATGGAAAGGGATTTGAAATAAAGAAAATGGATGAATATACAGGAATGGGTTTGAAAAATATGAAGTCGCGGGTGGAGTCGTATAATGGTATTTTAAAAATCAGCAGTGTACCCGGATTTGGAACAAAATATGAAATGCTTATTCCGTATACTAACGGGACTAAATAAAATTCTGTATGAGAAAACTTAAAATATTGCTTGTAGATGACCATAAAATGATACGTGACGGCATAAGGTCAATGCTTGAATCGCAGGAAGATACCTACAAGTTTATAATAGACGAGGCTGAAGATGGAGAACAAGGTGTGACAAAAGCAAAAGCCCATCCGGATATTATTATAATGGATTATCAATTGCCTAATATAAGCGGTGCAGAAGCTGCGGCTAAAATTCTTGTAAATGATCCGCAGGCTAAAATACTCGCTTTGTCTAATTACAATGAGTATATGTATATAGATAAAATGATCAAAACAGGAGTTAAAGGGTTTATTTTAAAGAACATAGCGCCGGAAGAGCTGCTTAAAGCAATAGAAACGATAGTAAATGGCGGAAGTTATTATTCTAATGAAGTTACCACTAAACTGGTGACTTTTGATAATAACTCTCCGGATAATGTTAAAAGCGCTGCTATAAGGGAAAAAATTGAAAGCCTGCTTTCACATAGGGAAATAGAAGTACTTAAATACATTGTAAATGCCTGCACGAATGACGAGATAGGTGAAAAACTTAGCATTAGCAGGAGAACAGCAGAAACCCATAAGCAAAATATATTAAAGAAGCTGAATATAAAAAATACAGCAATGCTAATGAAGTATGCTATGCCCATGTTTGCTCCGGCAAGTATCGATACTAAATAAGAAAGAGAAGAGGTAGGTTAAAAGTGATAATCCTTGTATTCTTTCGAAAACTCTGCTGCTGCAATGGCCGGGTTCACTTTCAGGTTTCTGAAAATGAATTGCTCAAACAAACCTTTTTCATCGTCTACTCTTAATAGCAATGGCAGCATCGATGTTTCATCAATATACAGAGTCATTTCTTTGCCATAATCTGAAGGAACCATTATGGTTTGCCCTGCGCTTATATCGGTATAAGAGCTAAGATCATTATGTTGCATGATCATATACTCACTAACCGATAGCTTTTTAGCAATTGAATAAATTGTTTCTCCCTTGGTAACAAGGTAAGAAGTGTATTTAAAGTCCGGGTCAATTACTACCAATTTGTAGCATTTAATTCCGCTAAACGTCATTTCGCCCAGGTATAAAAAATGCGAATCGAAATTTTTACCAACCTTGTCAGCTGCTTGTTTTAACACGGAAGCAAAATAATCGAACCCTGCATTTTCAATACCATGATGTTGATTTTTCCGCATTACCATTCCATCAGGATCAAGCTCAAGTGTTACATAAGGGAATGAATTAGGATGCACCCAAGCATTACCATTATTAACTCCTTCTGCCCAGAGAACTTCAGCTCCGTCCGACATTTTCATGAAAATTCTGTGTGGAACCCGCTGAAGTTTTACATAAGAACTATCGACATGTGATTTACCTCCATCCAGGCGTTCGTTATAAACCATGGTATAAGTAAGTGTTTTAATATTGCCAACGTTTTTAAAAAGGCCTGTAAGAATAGTATGTGCATCGACTATGGTGGTATCACCAACCGGCATAGCTGCAAAAGCAATACCTGCAAATACAAGCAGTACCAAAGTATAGAAGGATATTTTTACTTTTCTTTTCAAGAAATTAAATAAAAAGCTATAGTTAAAACTAAGCCAAACAAAATACTGATTACAATCATTTTTATAGCTTTTGACCTGTCGGCTTTTAACATTTCAGCCTGGTCTACAGTGATAGACTCTCCTAATTGCTTGAAGTTAAAAACACCTTTCATGCCAAAACCCGCGCAAAACTTATAATACCATTGTTGAAAACCTATACCTACCGATACCAGTGGGAGAAAAACAAGAAAACGCCATAGTTTATCGGCATGAGCTAAAAGTAAAATAGCCATAATTACTGCAGTAAGAATTGTACCAAAAATAGCCCCATTCCTACGCCTTTTTATTTCTTGTTTACCAATATTGCAAACTCCAGGAATATATATCCCCTCGTCTTCCTGCAAATTGTTCATTAATTCATTGGTCGACATAAGAACTATTTTTTTAGGGTTACATGTATATGTAAGCTGTATAATAAAGACGAACAGAACCCTGAATTACTTTTTTTTATGAGAATGCTGCAAGGCCCGTAATATCCTGGCCGGTAATAAGAAGGTGTATATCATGTGTGCCCTCGTATGTTATTACCGATTCAAGGTTCATCATGTGGCGCATAATAGGATATTCACCGGTAATGCCCATGCCGCCAAATATTTGCCTTGCCTCGCGTGCAATTTGCAGTGCCATGTTAACATTATTACGCTTAGCCATTGATATTTGAGCAGGTGTAGCTCTCTTTTCGTTCATTAATGTTCCCAATCTCCAACAAAGCAATTGTGCCTTGGTTATCTCGGTAATCATCTCTGCCAGTTTCTTTTGTGTAAGCTGAAATCCGCCAATAGGCCTTCCAAACTGTACACGCTCTTTGGAGTACCTTAGTGCAGCATCATAGCAATCCATTGCAGCGCCAACTACACCCCACGATATACCATACCGTGCCATATTAAGGCATGATAAAGGGCCTTTAAGCCCTTCTACATTAGGCAATAAGTTTTCTTTAGGCACTTTTACATTATCAAATACAAGTTCGCCGGTGGCGCTCGCACGCAGTGACCACTTGTTATGTGTTTCAGGAGCAGTAAAGCCTTTCATTCCTTTTTCTACAATAAGTCCGCGAATTATTCCCCTGTCATCTTTTGCCCATACTACTGCAACATCTGCAATGGGGGAATTGGATATCCACATTTTAGCGCCATTCAATAAATAATAATCGCCTTTATCTTTAAAGTGAGTTATCATACCCGACGGATTAGAGCCATGGTCAGGTTCTGTAAGGCCAAAGCAGCCTATTTTATCTCCGCTTGCCAATGGGGGAAGAAACTTCTTTTTCTGTTCCTCGGTACCAAAAGCATATATTGGGTACATTACCAATGAACCCTGCACCGATGCCATGGAACGGATGCCTGAATCACCTCTTTCAATTTCCTGCATTATAAGCCCGTACGATATATAGTCGAGCCCGGCACCACCATACTGTGGCGGAATAGTTGGGCCAAAGGCGCCAATACTGGCAAGCCCTTTCACAATTTGCTTAGGGAACTCGCATTTTTGGCAGGCTTCTTCTATAATGGGCGATAGTTCTTTTTTTATAAATGCTCTTGCTGTATCACGTATCAGCCTGTGTTCTTCAGTAAAAAGCTCGTCTAACAAAAAATAATCGGGAGCCTGGAAATTGTCTGTAGCCATAAGATAAATATTTCAGATAGGGAAGCAAATTTAGCATTTGCCCCAAATTAGCTTAAAAATGTATGTTATTTGCCTGTTTTAGTGGTTGCAGCAGGTGCATCCTTATAGCCTATAAGTATTACCACACAGCCATCATCAGCTTTGCATGTGCCTTTTGCAGGTACGTCGTAGTCAATATAATAGGTTCCGGGTTTATTTATGAGTTGTTCCCAAAACAGGTTGTCAATACCGTTATCATTATCATAAACTTTTTTCCTGTTCTTTACGCGCATGCTTTTATCATAAATATTAACTTTCACATTCTCGTCAAAAAAAGATGTGCCGAAAACAAGTTTATATATGTTGCCTGCATATGCCGAAAATACTACTTCAATGGTTTGGGGCTTATCGGTAAATTGAATTTCGTTATACGCAGAACTGTCGTATTTATAATCTTTAAGGTTGCCCTTATATTTACGGGCAATTTTATTGGGATTACATTGTGAAAACAAACTGCTTTTTTCCAGGAAAGGGATACAAATAAAAGCGCAAATCAGAATTAGTTTTCTATTCATTCAAATGTTATTTGTATCCAATAACCAATACTCCGCAACCCTGAACCGTTGGCGCTGTGCCTCCGCTTCCATCATCATGTGCTGCAGGAATAACGTAGTCTATATATAATTTGCTGTGTATATGTTCAGGCTCGTAAATAAACATTTTTGTTGCCCCGCTTGAACTGCAACTGAAAAGTTCTTTCCTGTTGTCATGATCAGCGTCTTTATTGTACACATGTATCTCAATACCCGGAGGCAATGCATAGGTGTTGAATATAAACCTGTATGATTCGCCCAGGAAAAGAGGAATTTCAAGTTCTTTAAGTTGAGGCTTACGCTGCAGCGTAACCAATATAATGTTGGAAGCATCGTATTTATAAGGTTTATTGAGGTAATCCTTACAGCTATCTTTTAAAGTTTTTGTATCGCAATACTCATACGATTGTCCGATAGCAGACGTTGTCAGTAGAGCAACAAACAATAGAGCGAATAAATGATGTTTTATCATACCTTGTGGGTTTTACCTTATTAAGAAGCAACAAATTTGCTGCGTAAAGTTTTAATTGTTGTACCAAGCTGGCCTATATGTTCAGGGGTAAGTGAAATAAGTTCGTCGCTATCCGGGTTATGGCTCTTTACTTCATCAAACGCTTCATAGGATGCCTTAATAGTTTTGAGCTCAGTAACCAGTCCTGCAATATGGCTATCTGATGCCTGGTATTTGGTCAGCAATTTTACAAGACCTTCAAGTATATTCATTTGTTCACAAATACGTGAACTAACACCAGTGCTCTTTTCTTTTTCGTAAACACTACCACCAATATGCATACTTTCTACCCATGCGCCGGCAAAAGCTATTACGCCAATGTATTTTTGCTTGTTATTTTCAAGGTAAGTATCAGTTTCCATTTGCAATTCTGCTATAAGCGAAGCTAATGAGTCGGTACTGTTCATATTGCTCTGGAACCTTTTAAGAAACGAATTTGATTCAAATACGCTGCCAAAACCAAGTTTATCGGACAGCGATTTAACAATATTAAGATACTTAACAGCGTCATCAGTTTGCTTGTTTAGTATGCAATAAGAAAGATCAGCACTGTAAATGCCCATATTTAATGCCTGTTCATATTGCGAATTAAATGCAGCTGCATCTTTAAAAGGTGCTGTTGTACCAGCCAGGTATGTTAAGCCTGAATTTTTAAATATTGATGCAATTTGTAACGGAGATGGCAATAAGTAGGTCTCCGAATCCTGATCCATCTGGTCGGTACCTTTTTGGTTAGGAGCCTTGGTTAGGCTATCAGCTCCCTTGTTTGTTGAGGAGTTATTGCTATTGCCATGGCACGAAAATAATGCCAGCGATGCTGCAACTGATATGCAAGTAATTGTTTTGAGATAATTTATTCTCATACGTATTTGGGTAATTAGGCTAATATTAGGCGACTAATATAATAATTTTCCCCATAATCACCTGATTTTAAAGTAGGACACAGTTTTATTCCCTATCAATAACATGTGGATTAAATTCTATTAAATTCTGTATAAGGGCTTTTTCATTTATTAATTTTGCCCCAAGTATTATTCAACTATGCGGAAAACACTAGTAATAGCTTTATTCATTGGCTTGGCATTTGCTTTAAAGGCCCAGCCTGTAACGGTTTATTGGGATAGCCTTAAAGGTATAAAAAAGAGTGAAGCCAATTTTACAGAAGGCATGCAAAATGGTCCTTTCAAAATTTGGTACCGTGATGGAAAATTGGCTGAACAGGGGTTTTTCAAATTCGGTTATCAGGATAGTATTTGGAAGAATTTTTATGAAAATGGTAAGCTTAAAGCCATAAAAAAGTATAAAAAGGGTAATCCTGAGGGGCAATGTATATTCTTCTTTTCAAAGGGAGATACGGCTGAAATAGAATCATATAACGATGGTAAGAAAGACGGCCGCTGGCAAACATGGTTCGAAAATGGCAATGTTAGCAGCATAACGCCTTATAAAAATGATATTAAAAACGGACAATGGACGTATTACTTTGATAATGGAACCATGCAAAACCAGGGTGCCTTTGTAAACGATAGAAAAGAGGGTCATTATACATCGTGGTATGCCAACGGCAAAAAACAGCGTGAAGGCGATTTTAATAAAGACAAAGAAACGGGTAAATGGCAGGAATGGTATTCCACCGGGCAGGTAAAATCGGTTACTAACCATGCCGATAGCACTTTGTACCTTATGGAGTATAACGACAGCACGGGTAAAAAATTTATTACCGACGGGAATGGAACACTTACCGTATATTCTGTTGCCGGTAAGGTTGAGGCAACAGGTAATTATACAGGGGGACTGAAAAGCGGGCTTTGGAAGTTTTATGTAAAAAATGGTGATGAAGATTACGAAGCTGTGTATGCTGCAAATAAAATGAATGGGACATATTCATCTTTTTATCCGGCAAATAAAATTAAATCGAAAGGTAGTTATGCCAATGGCGAGAAAGATGGACGTTGGACATTTTTTTACACCAATGGCAAACCCAAGACAATTGGCGAAATGCACCACAATTGGCGAAGCGGTTACTGGGTTTACTTTACTGAAAAGGGAGATACAGATGTAAAGGGATATTTTAAAAATGATGAGGAAGACAGTACCTGGACCTATTATTACGAAGGAAATGCAAAATGGAAGCAAGGCAATTACGAACACAATCTTAAAACAGGAGAATGGACATTGTGGTTTCCAAATGGTGTTTTAAAAGAGAAAGGAAGTTACCTTGATGATAAAGAAAATGGCTTGTGGAAATCGTGGTATAGTAATGGGCAGGAAGAGAATGAAGGTTCATATAAGGCAGGAAACGTGTTATTAACTCAATCGAGGCAATGGCGAGATAGTGCCTGGGGTACTATTATGGAGGGAGAATGGAAGGGTTGGTATGATAACGGCAAGCCAAAATACCTGGGACAACGGAAAAATAACCTGGAGGAAGGGCATTGGATATATTATTCTGATAACGGAAATATGCAACGTGAAGGGAATTATAAAGCAGGTAAAAAAAGCGGGCATTGGGTATTTCAGCAACCTACCGGAATTAAAATACAGGAATGTGATTATAAAAACGATCTGCCTGAAGGCAAATGCCTTTTCTATGATCAATATGGTGTTTTAATGGAAGAACAAACCCTTACTGCCGGCAAGTTATCGGGTAAATGCACATCGTATTTTGCAAATGGTACAGTGCAGAGTATTAGTAATTATAAAGTGATAACTGAAAAAAATGGCACTGTACGCAGCCTGAAAGATGGTGAGTGGATATATTATGATAAGAACGGGAAAGTAGAAAAGAAGGTGATTTATAAAGATGGGGAAAGAGTGTTGCAATAGTTTTTTTAGTGATTTTATTTTTTAGGGGCGTTGTCGCGTACCCATATGGCATTTAGTATTAATGCAGAGTCTAATGATATTCCATCTCTTTTTGCACCTTCTGCGATTTTAGCCATCCATTCGGCATTGACTTTAATTTTATTCGCAATATCCATTATTTGTGCTCTTTCGTCTGCCGGTGAGTTAACATGGTAGCCTTTAAATGTGTTATATGCGTTTTCAATAAAGCCCCAGCCAAGGTTAGGTGAAGTAGCATCGGTAGCCATAATAATTATTATATCGTGTTTCGCTATCTGGTCCTTCAAATCAACTTGCTTTGCAGTCAGGCCATTGGTATAATAATCGGGGTAAATAGTGTTATTATAGAACCAAAAATGGGTATCGGAATATACTCTCGATATATCAAAGCCAAACATGCCCCAGTAATAACTATCGGCAATAATTATTGATGAGGGCTTTGTTTTACCTGAATCAGATTGAAACTTAATAACCGGGTATGCCAGGCTATCGCTCTTTAAATTAAAAAGCAGGTTCATACCATCTTCTATATCAGCATCCCTTTCTCTTGGGCGTTTATCCATGTTTACTTTATCCCAGAAAATATGAGGCATTTTAATATTTCTCAGTTTTTCTATGGTTTTTATTATAGAATCTGCCGCAAGGCATTCTCCATAATAGCTCCAATGAATACCATATTTAGAGTATAGAGGATATTTTGATTTGTTCTTATTATCTACAAAATATTTGTTGAAGTCAATATAATTTATGCCCATATCTTTGGCATCTTTCAGGTAAATCTCATAATTAGTTGTGCCTCTTGCCTGATTATATCTGTCCGGGAAGAATTCCGGATAATATGTGCCTTTGCTTGAAGCAAAAACAACAAGAAGCGTTTTATTAAGTTTTGTAAGCGTATCCTGAATAAATTTTAAGCGTTGCATGGTTCTGTTTATACTGTCAGTGCCAACAAAATCAAGCCCATAGTATGCTTTTATATAGTTCTCTTCATACAGGTAATTTTTTTTACCAATTATAACTCCGTTTGCCAAAGCATAATCAAACAAGTTAAATGCTACCTGGTTATTCATTCTGATAAAAAGGTTCCTGAACCCAAATGACTCGTTCAGGTATTTTTCTTTTTGTTCCTGGTAACCACCTGCAAACCAACCTTTCCACGAAAAACTTGTATCGGGTGTTTGTGTTATGGCTCCTTTTAACGGATGTATCTTAACCAGGTTAAACTTACTCTGAATTAAAGGCAAAATGAGCGTGGCCAGCAACAGCAGGAAAATTATTTTACGTAAGGTTAAAGATGACATTTTCATTTTAGAACCTGAAATAAATAAACGGATTAAAACCAAATGCTGTAATTGAACCAATAGAGATTAAAAGCAAAATACCAGAAACAAAAGCAATAGTAATATGCCGCATGTCTGTATATTCATTAAGGTACACAGCATCCTGAATTTGTTGCCCCTTTTTAAAATAAACAAAAAAGGAAAAGAAAATAGCAATAAAAAAGAAAGTATAAAATTCAGGGCTGAAGGCATTTAAATGACTGCCCCGGAAGTTAAACCTGAATAATCTTTTTATGTAAGCAAACGCATCTGATATTTTTTCTACCCTGAAGAACACCCAGCCTATTGTCACAATAAAAAAGTTTATTGCTACACTTGGCAGCTTGCCTATCTTTTCATATACCTTTAACAGAAAGCCTTTTTCAAGTACCAGGAACAATCCATGGTAAGCGCCCCACAAAACAAAACTCCATGAAGCACCATGCCACAAACCCGAAGCCAGAAATACCAGCCATAAATTAAAATAATGCCTCCACTGTGTTTTTACTCGGTTACCTCCTAAAGGAATGTATAAATAATTTCGCATCCAGTTACCCAGCGTAATATGCCAGCGGCGCCAGAATTCGGTAATGCTCTGTGATGTGTATGGGTTATTAAAGTTTTCCGGGAATTTAAATCCAAGCATTTTACCAATTCCTATTGCCATATCAGAATAGCCGGAGAAATCGAAATATATCTGGAAGGTATATGCCAATATGCCTATCCATGCAGTAAATGTGTCGAGAGAGGCATAGTGCATCGAAAAGATGCTATCGGCCTGCTGGCCCATGTGATTGGCAATGAGCACCTTTTTTGACAGGCCAATGATAAACCGGTAGAAGCCCATGAGTTTATTATCAATGGTATCATTTGCTGAACGGTCGGTTATCTGGTCGGCCAGTTCATGATAACGAATTATGGGCCCGGCTATAAGCTTTGGAAATAGAATAATGTAAAGCTGGTAATCCCAGAAATTGGTTAGGGGTTTATGTATTTTGCGATATACATCCACTACATAAGTAATAGTTTCGAACGTATAAAATGAAATGCCGAGTGGTAACAATAACTTGGTCCAATTTATATGCCCGTGCCCGAACAATGATAAAACGGCATTTACATTTTCTATAAAAAAATTGGAGTACTTGAAATAGAACAGTAAGCCTAAATTAACAACAACAGACAAGGTTAACAACAGGCGCCTGTGAAGCCTATGCTCAGAACGGTCCATCCATTTTACCAGGTGAAAATCTAAAAATGTAGTGCCTAATATTACAAAGATGAACTTAGGAGCGCCCCAGCTGTAAAAAAAAATACTGGATGCAAGGAGCAGGATGTTCTTATACTTTTTATCGACTAAATAATAAGCAATAAGAAAAACAGGAAGAAAATAGAGCAAGAATACGATGCTGCTGAATACCATTTAGCTATGCAAGGATTTTATGCAAATATATTTAATATGCTGCATGCAGGTTAGTTAAGACAGTTTGAATGATATTTAGCCATTTACCTGGACTATATATTGTTTAAGGTGTGGACTATTAGATTCATCCACTTTGTAAGTATTTTAGAAATATATTCTAATTATAAGACCAAGTGTCATGAAAAAACTTATTGTAATAATATTTATAGCAGCATTAGCTTTTCCAGTGTTTGCCCAAACTAAGCCCTGTTCTTCGCCTGAGGCAAGCCAATTTGACTTTTGGGTGGGAAACTGGGACCTTACATGGAATGATAGCGTAAAGGGAACAAATACAATTACAAAAATTATGGATGGGTGTGCGGTGCATGAACAATTCAGTGATCCAAAGAATAATGGCAAGGGTGAGAGCTGGAGCATGTATAACGTGCAAAAAGGTAAATGGCAGCAAACCTGGATAGATAATAGCGGAAACTATATGCTTTTTGAAGGTGGTATGAAAAACGGAAATATGGAACTAAGTTTTGAGCAACCCGGAAAAGATGGTAAGGTTGTTATAATGAGTATGCTGTATTATAATATAACAGCTAATGAATTTGACTGGGATTGGAGAAGTTCAAATGACAATGGAAAGACGTGGACATCGAAATGGAAGATACACTATAAGCGGAAAACTGCAGAAACAAGGTAAGTAGTATTACTTCACCTGCCATGCCTGTGTTAGGTCCCAGTTAGAACGGATAACGAGATTATCAGGGTAATAATAAACCTTTTCGGGTTGAAGTACTTTTAAGAAATTACCTGCATCCCACACGCCATTATTATTGGCATCATCAATTAAGCGCAGCCTGTAGGTACCGGGTGGCAATGCTTCAAATAAAACAGATTTGCTTGCAGTAATAAATTGCTGCCTTGAAACATTGTTCTTTATATCGAGTAGCTGTAAAATATAATGCCCCTGTGTTGAAATCTTTGCATCAAGCTTTAATGTTCCAAAATAGGTTGGTTCCAAAACGCTAAAATTCATTTTCATGGTATCGTTTGTGGTACCAAACATATCGGTAAATGCACCGGGCAGTAAAACCATTCTGTAGGCCGAATCACTCATTAAAGTTGCAACAGGTTTAATAGAAAAAACCAGGGGTAAATTACTTGTATCGGGCGAGAACGTTATAGTGTCCTTACCTTGCATTAATCTAATCTTATGCATATTGTATTTAAGCACAGGGTCACCAAAACTGAATGAAATAGGTTGATGATAATCGAAGCCATTGCTGGTGTTACTAAGTACTTTCAGCTTAAAAGGCTTGGGTTTCTTTACTTTCCGTGCTGTGTTGTTATTGGGGAAGCCATGTGCAAAAGCAGTATCAATTATCCGGGTGTTGTTATAAACTACAAAGCGCAACGAATCAATAAACGGGGTGTTTAACCAATAAAAGGCAGTATCGCCGGTTGATGAATAATTAAGGTAAGTATAAGCTGGTTTAAGTGAATCGGGTTGGTTGAGAGCCTTAAATGATAAGGTGTCTGAGGGCCTGTTGAATGCAAGCATTATTTCGCCCCTGTCTAATGCTTTTGCTTTCAATAATTTTAATTTGGGCTCCTGTTCAACAAATACGTTAAGATTAGCAGTGTCATGCAATTGTATTTCGGTCAACCTGCTTTTAAATCCGATGCCTTCTATGTAAGGATGATATAAATAGTCGCCCTGTGCGTTTGAAATAGCCAGTATCCTGTATATCCCGCCCGAAATATTTTCTATGCGGTAATTTCCCTGGTCATCGGTTAAGCCAATATAAGTAGGCGGTTTTTTGTAGGGGGTTGAATCAGAAACGTCTGAATAAAGCATAACGTATCCGTTCTTAATAGGGTCGTGTGTAAATGCATCCTGCACATGCCCTGTAACCGAGAGCGAGTCAATATGATCTCCGGTAGACACTACGTATTGAAAATTCTTAAGTGCATTGCCTTCGTTATTATCAATAATAGCATTACCAAAGTTAAATGTGTAAGTGGAATTATCCCGAAGAGTATCTTTAATAATAATCTCAAGTACCTTTCCTTTAATGGTAGTTTGAGGTAAATATTTTAAAGGTGGCGATACAATAAGCTGTTTGTTAAGGTCTTTGAGCTGTATATATTCATCAAAAGTGATACGTATTTTGTGCTCTTTAAAATTCAAACTTTTATTTTCGGGTAAATAACCCAAAACTTTTGGAGGAGTTACATCTTTTGGTCCGCCGGTTGGCGCCACAATAATTGCACAGCGGCTTAAAAGCAATATGACGAAGCAACAGGCAAGGAGCCTCTTTATGTTCCTGTACAACATAAATCAGGCATTAATTATCTTTTCAATTATCAGCACTACTTCTTTTAAATATTTTTCATCGGTTTGGCTAAAGTGGGCAAGGTGTTCACTATCCACATCAAATACCATAGCTACTTCGCCTTTTTTATCAAATACAGGTAACACTATTTCCGATTTCGATTCGCTGCTACACGCAATGTGCCCGGCAAATAAATCAACATTATCAACAATAATTATTTTCTTTTCTTTCCAGCAATGGCCACAAACACCTTTGCCAAAAGCAATACGTGTGCAGGCCACAGTACCTTGAAATGAACTAAGTACAAGTTCATTGTTTTTTACAACATATAAGCCAACCCAAAAAAAGTTCATGCCATATTTAATGGCCGACATAATATTGCCCAAAGCAGCCCATTTATCGGTTTCGCCTTCAACCAATGCTTTTAGTTGAGGAAGCAATGAGGTGTATTGATCCTTACGTGTGCTACCGCTTACTGCTAAAGATTCGGCCATGTTAAATACATTATTGGCAAAGATGCAAAATTAATGTGCTCTATATGAACGTGTATCGCCTTTAGTTATTGTCGGTAGAAAAATCCTGGTTAGAGTAGGGCGTGCGTTCAGGGGTTTGTATTTTATTAAAATCGAAGTGTGTGCTTTTATGGCAGTTATTGCAACTATTAGTCAGCATATAGAACTTCTCTGAAAATTCATGTACATCCTTTCGCTTAATGGCTTTCTGTAAACTATCTATAGCAGGGTATATCATTTGTTTAAACAGTTTCACCTCCGGCCTGTCGGTTTCAATAGCTTCTGCTTGTTTAATGATCTCTACCAGTTCGTCTTGTTCAAATTGTGCAAGTGGCCAGTTCTCTTCACGTCCTGCAAACCATAATTTATTATGATGCACCTGTATATCGAGCATCAATTCCCCCAGCCCAGGTTTCATGGTGGAAACTAGTTTCTTCAGGCTGTCATTTTGAGCATTTAATGCATTTACTTCCGACTGCAAATCCTTCATTCTTGTAGCATTTTCGCCACAAGCAACTAAAAACACAAGTGTAATTATGGGCAGGAATCTTTTCATAATTTATTTGCGCCCCAGCTTTATCAGGGGCTTATCAATATTGGCAAATTTATTAATAGCTGACCAATTGGTGAACATTTTAAAGGTCAAAATTGTACAAGTAACTGCAATTACTGAAGCGGCCATAACATCGGGTAGAAAATGCTCGGCAAGGTAAATGCGTGAATAGCCAACTAAAAATGCGCAAATAAAAAAAAGGAATTTAACCGAAGATTTATTTACTATGAGGGCAAGCAGGCAAAACATACCAAAGGCTATAGCCGTATGACCCGATGGAAAACTATCCCAAGAATAGATATCTACACCGGGCACATGGTAAAAATTCTGGTGCATACCTTCAAATACCATCGAGGGGCGCGGTGTATTTAAGGCATATTTTATACTGTCGTTTACAGTAAATGTTACCAGAAAACAAAACACCGACATAAGCATATACCTGAAGCTGATAAAAGCTAATATTAAAGCAATCGGCAATATCAGATATCCAAGCCCTACATTCGTCCAGTATTTGAAAAAGAAGTCAGCAAAAGCACTGTTATGGCCGTTTATGTATAAGGAAATAGAGGTTTGGCTCCATAGCCCTAAAAAGGCAGTGCCTGCAAGAAGTGAAAGTAAGTAAGGGAAAAAAAATGCTGAATTTTTTTTCAGTATATCATACATCAGGATGAGCCTAAAGCATGTAACAAATCATGTATTTGTGCATTCCATAATAAACGTGCGCTTTCCAGTTCATCCTTTGAATCAGCAAAATCGCTTACTATCAATGCAATTTCATTGGTCAGGTCGTCAATTTGCAAGCGGAACTCGAAATATCTTTTGTCACTCTGGTCCTGCCAGCGGAAACGAACAAATTCCCTTTCCCTGAGAGCCAATAAAGTAGCTTGTTTCATTTCATCATTACCCCAGCTGAAAACAAAGGTGCTGTCTTTAATATATACCCTTGGAGCAAACCATTTCTCAAGTCCTCCTGCCGTAGATAAAAATTCAAACAGTACATCAGGCGAAGAACTTACAATATATTCAAGCTTATATAAACCTTTCAGGTTTTTAATATCATCTTTTACTTCCGATGGTACCAATGGCCTTGGTGGCAATACCACAAAACGCTTCCTCGGTGCAGGCGGCGGCCTTTTTGCTTTTGGTGGCGGCGGTCCCTTAGGCTCTGCAGCCTTTTGAGCTTTAGCAGCAGCCTTTAATTCAGCTTTTGTAGGGCCGGTTGGTTTTATCTTAGCAGCCTTAGGTTCAGGTTTTTTAGGAACAGGTTTTGCCTTTAAAACAGGCTTTTTAGGAACAGGTTTTGCTGCTTTCGCTTTTACCTTAACTACCTGTTTTTTAACCTCTTTCTTCTTCGATACTACTTTTATTTTGGCTTTTTTAGGAGCAACTTTCTTTACCGGTTTTTTAGGCGCGGGCTTTTTAGCAACAGGTTTTTTAGGCGCTGGTTTCTTGGCAGCAGCCTTTTTAGGCTTGTTTGGACTGCTTTTTGGTTTTTTCTTCATTTAGTTGACCGGAATAGAATGGCAATAATAAAAAAATTATGATAGCAAACTAGGTTTTGTTAATAATAGCTGAAAAATTCAGTCTCTTTCTAAAATCATTATATTTGCGCCCCGTTTTGAAAAAAACGAAAGGAATGGCGAGGTAGCTCAGTTGGTAAGAGCGCCGGATTCATAACCCGGAGGTCGAGAGTTCAACTCTCTCCCTCGCTACAAAAGTCAAAATATTCCCTGGTATGTATTTTGATGCACGCAACCATCTATATATCAGCAATATAAATTATTTATTGTGGCAATAGAATCAAAAGGAACAAATGCAGAGCCATCTTTCAGGGAAAGGCATTCCTTGACTATACGAATTTGGCATTGGACCACATTTGTAACCATTTTTGGATCACTCATAACAGTTTTGCTGGCAAAGACTTTGTTCAATACCAGGGTTAATATTTCTCTTGTTCAGGAAAATCTTCAAAAAAGTAGTGTAACCGTTAGCGCCGCGCAGGCCAGATCAGTAGCGCATGAATTTAATGACCTGGTATGGAACTGGCATACTTATATTGGGTATGTGTTGACCGGCCTGTTTGTTTTTCGAATTCTCATTGAATTCTTTCAACCGAAAGAACAAAAACTTATTCGGGCAATAAAAAAAGCATTGAAATATTTAAAAATGCCCGGTGCAGAGAAAAAAGAAACAAAACATTATTTATTGGTGAAGGCGTTATACCTCTTTTTCTACTTCTCACTTTTAGTGCAGACAAGTACAGGTTTATTTATGGTCTATTCTGATGACGTAGACAGCTTGAAAAATGCAAGAAGCATTGCAAGCGATTTCCATTCTGTTTTTATGTGGGTAATAATTACTTATATAGTAGCACACCTTGGCGGTGTTGTTCTGGCCGAGATAGGCAAAAAGAACAAAGGCATTGTGTCAGATATGATAAACGGGGGAGAATAAATATTAATTAGCAAACACCATTCGCTTACTCTCAACAACCTGCCCATCTATAACAAGAGTGTAGATATAAATACCTGTAGGGTGATAACCATGATCGAAAAGAACTTCATCAACACCTTTGTTTAACTGAATAGGTATTCTCTTTATTTCTGCCCCTTTCAGATCTGTTATAGAGATATACGCATTTTTATATTCTACGTTATCATTTACCTGCACAGATATATAAGTGGCTATATCAAACGGATTAGGCTTGTTTTGTAATAATTCAATGTTTCGCTGTGGTGCATTTATTTCTCCCACTCCTGTAACTTTAGCTGTGTATTCTTTCGACGGTAAACTTTCAATATCATTGGTATCATCCGACATTACACTTACATCGTAGGTTCCTCCTGCAAGGCCCGTAATAGTATCTATAAGAGTGCCGGTCATGGTATAAACCGAATCCCAGTCATTGGTTGTAGAGCGTAAGCCAATACGGTATTTTTTATATTGCGTTTGTTTAGTTACCTGTATCCTTAAAGAACCTGGCGACGGTGAAGTAAGAGCCATATCAGGTTGATTGGGACCGATACCCAGCATACCTGCAGCATTACCATTAATAATTGTATTGCGACTGAGGTAAGCAAAGTTTACAAATAAACTATCGGGAGTAAGGCTTGTGCTATTTTTCTTGAATGTGCCTAATGAATCTCCGCTGGTATGTTGCCTGTCTCGGTAGGCAGTATCAGTAACATTGGCATCACCATCTTCATTGGCGGATGTAAAACGTATGGCAGTAAACCCATCAGAATTAAATGGTTCATGATCGCCACCTCTGCCGGTGCGGTCTTGCGGAGCCATAACGCTTATGAGCATAGGCACTGTAGCAGTAGGCAACAGGTTTTCTTTATACTCCAGTTTTATAAATCTTGCAAGTCCTTTATGGGCAGAATTGAAAGAACCAAGTGAGAAAATACGTACCTGTGTACTATCTAAATTACCATAACCGGGACAGCTTGGTGCAGAAGAAGTATAACCGCAAATTATGCCACCAATAACATCATTATTAAGCACTGCTTTTATTTTAATGCCTTTTGTTTTTGCATAATTAGCAAAGGCATAAGCGCCATATAAGCCTTGTTCTTCGCCAGTGGTAGTCATAAATACTATGGTGTTATTATAACTGTACTTACTCATAACCCTTGCCAGTTCCATTACCAGTGCTGCACCGGTTGCATTATCTTCCACACCTTCGGCTTTCGATATCGTGTCGAAATTATTTGCACAACGGCTATCCATGTGGCCTTCAATAATTATGATTGATTTATCGGTAGTATCTATGCCCGGCAAAACAGCTACAACATTCCGGTGTTGCTTAACTGAATCTATATTAAATGTAAACTGCAAATACGCGGGCAATAACCTGTTTTGGCATGCATTGCTGAATTGCTGAAACTTCGAATATATCCACCTGCGTGTAGCGCCAATGCCATGCGTTTGTGAAACGGTATCGGAAATGGTATTACGGTTATAAAATGAAGCAAGTTTAAAAATATAGCTCTTCAATGAATCTGTGCTTATCCTTGCATTGATGCCTTTAAAAATAGTATCGGGCCTGTTAAGTATCGTGCTGGGGTAATAGGTAAGCGGGTTGTAATTGCCCGATACTACATGACTTACAGCCGAATCGGTAAAAGCAATATTGCTTTGTGCAAAAAGATTGACAGAACTAATGAAGAACAGAAAAAGAAATAACTTTTTCATTGCAATGGGGTTTACTCCAACAAAGTTATTTTAATTTTCCGGCTTTACCTAATGCTTAGTCAAGCTTTCTTTCTTGTGTGGTCGAGAGACAATACACCCGGACCTACTAAAAGCAAAAATACCGATGTAAGCAATTGCGCCCAGTCAGCACGCGTTTCGTGCAATACTGCCCAAAAGCCAACTGTTGGTGGTGCAGGCGGTAAAGGCAATGGAGAGGTGCCCAGGTAAAGTGCAACTTTAGTTGACAGAATGGCAACAATCATTTGCAGGATAAAATAAAAAGAAGTTACCCTTGTTAAAAACCCAAACAGAATAAAAAGCCCTCCAACAATTTCACATACAGCAACAAAATGCGCCATAGTTTCAGGCATAGGGAAACCAAGCTTAGTGAAACGGCCCACACCCTGGTTGGGGTAAACAAATTTTAATATTCCTTCCCAAAAGAATACGCTACCTGTCATTAAACGTATAATGAGAATTTCTTTGGCGCCCATAACAGGTGGGTTAAACAGCCAGTCAAATGTCTTTTTCATGATAATTTGGTTTTGATTATGCAGCAAACATAAATTGTATACAAGCGTAAAAATATTTTTTTAGACGAACGGCACCTATAGCTTGACAAGATACATTTCATCAAGCAATATACACCAATGACGTAAATACTATACAGATGATATGATTATGCGTAATTTTAAATCGTAAAGCAATAAGATGCAGGCAAAGAATAATTATAGGGTCCCTCTTGAAATAGCTTTTTGGGTTGGTTTGTATATAGTATGGGTGCTTGTTTTCCAGAACAGGACCATTACCATAACCCGCACCATTGGCATTGAATTTTGCTACCTGGTATTCATTGCTCTCAATTATTATTTCACTACTAACTATCTTATTCCCAGGTTTCTCAACAAAAATAAATATGTTCCTTTTATTCTTCTTTTTTCATTTTCTACAGCGCTTGCTGCATTTCTGCGAGCATTGGTTTCATACTACATAACTATATACTTATACAGCTTACCTGCACCTGATTTTGCAAAGCTGTTTCCTAATTCATTGCTTAACATATTTATTTGGACCAGTGTATTGGTTGCGGGTAAAATGATGATAGACAGAATGAAGAACCAGCGCTATTTGGAAGAAGTAGAAAAAGAAAAGATAAAGAATGAGCTCGATTTTTTAAAAGCGCAACATAATCCGCATTTTCTTTTCAACTCACTTAATTCGCTTTATTTCCAGATAGATAAGGCGAATACCGATGCCCGCGGAACATTAATGAAACTCTCGGAAATGCTTCGATACCAATTATATGAATGTGCTGCCGATAGAATACCTATTGCTAAAGAGTTAAGCTATTTAAAGAGTTATGTGGAACTGCAACGCCAGAGGTTGGATAAAAACTATAACATAAACTTCAATATTGATGAAAATGTAAGAGATTTTGAAATTGCTCCATTGCTTATAATTCCATTGGTAGAGAATTCATTTAAGCATGTTTCGCATTACACTAACAAGCCCAATGAAATAAATATAACTTTGAGTTACGTACACAATACATTTATTTGCAAGGTGAATAATACAACAGAACAGGCTGAGCAAAACGATAACGGTGGTATAGGGTTAAAGAATTTAGAGAGAAGACTGGAGTTATTGTATCCGGATAGGTTTGAATTAAATGTGATTGAGAATAATGACAGGTTTGATGCAATATTAAAAATTACAAAAGGTGAAAATTAATTGCATTATAATAGACGATGAACCTATTGCCCGCAAAGGCATGGCAGAATATGTTTCTGATGTGGACTTTCTTGAACTAAAAGGACAGGGTGAAAATGCAGCTGCGGCACATGCCCTGTTAAGCAAGGAAAACATTGACTTGATTTTTTTAGATATACAAATGCCTAAAATGACCGGCATTGAATTTCTGAAAGAACTTAAGAATCCGCCTATGGTAATCTTTACTACAGCCTATTCAGAATATGCATTGCAGGGGTTTGAACTAGATGTGTTGGATTACCTGGTTAAGCCAATTTCTTTTGAGAGATTTTTAAGGGCATGCCAAAAGGCGAAGGATTTTTATAATCTGAAACAATTGGGTAATAAAACATTACCGAAGACAGATGATTATTTTTTTATCCGTTGTGAGGATAGGTTTGAGAAGATAGTGTATGACGATTTGCTTTATATGGAAGCAATGGAGAATTATGTGATCTTTCATACACTGAAAGAAAAATACATTTCATATCTCACGCTGAAAGCAGTTGAAAGTTATTTGCCTGCCGACAAATTTTTAAAGGTGCATAAATCATTTATTGTGGCTATACCCAAAATTGAAAGTATTGATGGCAATGATATATATGTTAAAGGTAAAAGCATACCTATAAGCCGGACTCTTAAAGAAGAAGTGATGAATAAGTTGGTGAATAATAAGTTGCTGAAGAGATAAATTTCTTACCTTTTTATAAACGCATACAGGTCACTACTGTATTGCACAAAACCATCCTTTACAGGTATTTCTCCATGATCGGCACCCGGTATAAGGTGCTTCTCTTTATATATTCCCTGGTAGTTATTGTAAACAACAAGCCCGTTGGTTTGCCAGTTTAAAAAAGTATCGCTCAGGCCATGCATCCACATAAAAGGCTGGTTAACTAATTTAATTTCATCGGCATTATCAATTTTAAAAGTGGTAACATACGATGGAGGCAGATCTAATTGTGTGGCATCGTTAACCAGAGTTGCAGATGAAGCAAAGGGCGCTTCTAATATTAATTTGGCAGGTGTCATAGTGCGCGGGTGTGCAGTAAGCATAGTCGCTGGTACCGAGCCTAGGCTAAATCCGTATATCATTAAACGGCTATTGCTAAGCCCTTTATTGTTCAACCATTGCAAGGCTGCATCAACATCGGCATACATACCATCTTCGGTTGGTGTGCCGCTTGACATGCCGTAACCGCGATAATCAACCATCAATACTCCATATTGGTTTTTGTTGCCGGTATTAGCCAACAGCTTGGCACGCTGCCAGTAAAAATCCATGTTCCATTTGTTGCCATGGCAATACATAATAACGGTATCGGTTGCAATTTTACTTATGTCGCCAATGTATATGGCATATATCTGTGTAGCATTGCTTTCACTCGGCTCTCTCGATTGCAGTGTAAAGATATGAATGAGACTATCGGGTATTTTATAGCTGTTATCTAAAATAAAATCTTGTGTACCGGTGTAATTATCTAACAGGTATTGGGTACACTTCAAATTATTAAACAATTGACTATCCAACTTAAAGCATGAGCTGAATGATACAACCAGGAGGGCAAAGAGTATGTATGATTTCTTCATGTTAAAATTTTCTGCTTACACTTATATAAAAAGCCAGTGTGCCTTTGCCTCCTATACCAACATAATCCACCACGTTAGGTAAATTATCGAGGTTAGGTGCAATATATTTCAGTTCAATGCTGTAATTCCATTTTAGCCTTGAATATGTATAGCCCACCTGCGGACAGAACAACCAATGTGTGGTTTGGGGTTGTGCGTCGGCTCGTTGCGTTGCAAGCTCAAACCAATTCTCAAAGCCCGCGTAAACAAAACTCTTTTTAGGATGTATTTCCCAGTAAGCATTCAAATCTATTTGAGGCCAAAGTTTAAATCCACCCGAAAATTGTGGCCAAAACTCCTGTGCAATATTTAATGCAGGATTTACACTTATGCCAAGGTGAAGGCTGTCGTTGTAATACAACCTCTGGCAAACGCCAATATCGGTTTGTGCAACACCAAATAATAATGCTGTGGTATGTACCGAACCAAATACAGAAGTATTATCGGTTATTCCCTGTGCATACATTAAGGATGTTAATGGTACCGGAATAACGGTGCCTGAGTAATGAAACAGTGGCCCGCCTATATTGGCGCTAACTACTTTTTGTCCTTTATCGAGCGGACGTATTAAACGTGATGGGGCGCAGGAATTAAAAAAGAGAAGGGCAGAAATAAAAAAAATGACCAGGAAATTTTTCAACTGTTACAGGGTATTTTTTGAATTGCTGTGCGAATGTAGAAAATAGAAACCAAAATTATATGAATAAATGAACCGGAGGTTTTAATAAAATAATTAAGTACATTTGTTATAACCAAGAAACCACAATATCATGCATAAATACAAGAAACTCTTATTTATATTTCTTTTAGCTATTGGTTTGCAAACTAAAGCACAGGTAACTTTACAACATACGTATTCTACTCCCGGGGATAATTTTCAATGGGTATACTTGGAGCATTCTGGTTTCAAGTATGTTTATTTTAATGGACTAGATTCTATAAATCTATATAATTTAAATTATTCTGTTTTTAAAACGATTGTTATTCCGGGCACATGGAGTATTTATAATCCTCCTCAAATTTCATTTATTTCGGAAGGGTTGTTTGATACAGATACTTTGCATGTTGATTATATGGTTGATTTAGGAAGTACTCCCGATACGTTTGCTATTTATAAGGATAACGGAACTCTTGTATTTAGTGAGAATAATGCCCATGTGATATATAATATTGGGTCGATTGTGGGCATAGTATCTCCCATTTTTAATAGTGATAGTGGAACCTTCATGATAGTTACCCAGCAAAATCCGAGTGGACAAGTTATAAATAATCAAATTTATAAATTAGGCGGAAAATTGCCTTGTATGCCTACTTGTACTGGTGGTAATCCACCATTAGGAATAGAGAATATGAGTACAACTTCAAATGGTTATTCAGCTATATATCCTAATCCGGCAACAAATTATACAGATATATATTATAAATTACCTGCTGGAAATAATAGCGGTGAAATTGTGCTATATGATATGACCGGCAGGGAAATAAAGCGATATAATGTTGATACTAGATTTGACCATTTGCATATAACTACTTCTGATGTTTCAGCAGGTACATATTTTTATCAATTGACCTCTAATGGTCAGAGTATTTCTGCAAAAAAACTAATTGTAGTAAAATAGCCTAGAGATAATTATCAATCATCTCGCGCACGCACGCATCGCCACCATTGCGGGTAAGAATAATGGTTGCCTTTTGCTTAATAATATCCATAGCATCGGAGGGGCAGGCTGAGAACCCTGCTTTTGTAATTACTTTTAAATCATTTACATCATCACCTACGTATGCCACGTTCTTATAACTGATCTTTAATTCTTTTACCCACTTGTCAAGTATCTTTTCTTTCTCCTCAAAGCCAACATATATTTTTTGCACGCCTAAAAGCTTTGCACGGCTTTGAATAAGCGCTGTATTTTTTCCGTTACTCAAAAATGCAACCTGCATACCATTCTTTACTAATCGTTTAATAGCAAGCCCGTCCTTGGTATTGAACTTTTTTAATTCGTCTCCGCTTTCGGTATAGTACATGCCGCCGTCGGTAAGCACACCATCAATATCAATTACTAATAATTTAACTGCAGCAGCTTTTGTAAATTTCGTTGCCAGGTCAACATTCACCAATGTATCTATAGAAAGGCCGAATGCCTGCGAGAATGAAAGTAATTGCGGTAGTGTTACATTATTACTATTCTTTTCTGCCTGCTTAATATATTTATCCTTTATAGCAGAAAGTTGTGCACGCCCTGCAACAGTTTGCTTACGCTGATGTTTTAAGAACTTTATATTAGAAGAAAGGTAGTTCATTAATTACACAATCTTTCTGCCTACCGCTTGTGCAATAGGTTGCAACGATTTATAAAGTGCGGTAAATTGTTCGAAGTTTAATTGCTGCGAAGCATCTGAAAGCGCCACTGCAGGATTAGGATGTGTTTCAATAAGCAGTCCATCAACACCCATAGCGACGCATGCTCTTGCCAAATCAGGCACACCATAAGCATAACCAATAGCATGGCTTGGGTCAAGCACCACGGGTAGGTTAGTATATTCTTTCAAATATGCTACGCCGCATAAATCCAACGTGAAACGTGTTTTAGTTTCGAAAGTACGTATGCCGCGTTCGCAAAGTATAACGTTGGGATTTCCACCCGATAAAATAAATTCCGCTGCCTGCACAAATTCTTGTAACGTGCTACCGAAGCCACGCTTAAGCAACACAGGCTTTAATGATTTACCGCAGGTCCTTAAAATTCCCTGATCGTACATAGCCTTAGCACCTATCTGCAAAATATCGGCATATTCAATTACATCATTAACATGTGTTGAATCGCGAATTTCAGTAATAATTTTCAACCCGTATTTTTCGCGCATTTTAGCAAGCAACTTCAAACCATCAATACCCATACCCTGGAAAGTATAAGGCGAAGTGCGTGGTTTATAAGCGCCTGCACGCAACACACCAATTCCAAGTTTTACGCATAATTGTGCAGCTTGTTCAATTTGTTCTTCCGATTCTACTGAACACGGCCCGGCAATCATTACAGTGTTATTGGTTTTCCCGCCAACACTTATTTTATCACTAAGCTGAATAGTGCGTACTTCATTTTTGTATTTGCGGCTGGCTAATTGTATATCATCATCGAATGCTAAGCTACTATCGGCAAATGAAGAATATTTTTCTTCCAACTTTTTCAATTTGTTGGGAGTTATAAGTGTAAAGCTGCCGTTATCTTTAATTACAAAAGCCTGCAGCTCTTTGCCTAACTCCTGAGCTTTGGTATTATCTACGCTTTGTTTTAACTTAATTATCATTATTCGCCTTTTATTAAATTATTGAATGTAACTATTCCCTGCAACACATTATTGTCATCAACTACCGGCAGGAATAATATCGGGAACTTAATGCTTTTGATGAACGCAAGCATTTCCGAAACGGTACTCGAAGCTTTTATTTTAAACGGATTTGTATTGATAAGGTCATTAACACTAATGGCCTCCAGTTTTTTAATGTTCTTTATTAAGCCTTTGCGCACATCAGCATTACTCACTATGCCGAGTAGTTTTCCGCTTGCATCAATTACATTGGTAAAGCCCAATTTGTAATCTTCAATGCTTTGTAAGGCTTCTAAAAAAGTAGCAGAAGTGCTTATGGCAGGTGATTCTTCACGGGTGATCATAAAATCACTTATACGTGTATGCGATGTAATATTATCGCTACGCAGTTGATGCAACACACGGCCGATGGCGCCTTCATTATTTACCAGGTATGAACCCGATACAACAGAATCTACACCCATATTGCGCAGTACAAAAGCCACTTCGTCGGTTACGCCACCATCGACATGTATTCGTTTGCCCGGGAATTTATTTTTAAAATCACGTATCTTCCTAAAGTTCTCTTTATTAAAAACACCGCCACTTTTACCGGGCGTGGTGGTCATAAACAAAATGAAATCGAACTTATCCTGGTATGGTTCAAATACATCTATAGGTGTGGCCGAAATTATAGCCAGACCCAATTTGCATTTTATATCGGAAGGTATGTTGAGTGGAGACTTGAGATTCTCTAACTGAAAAGTAACAAACTCGGTTGCTGTTTCTTTTATTCCTGCATAGAATTTTTCAGGCTCCGATGAAATAATATGCAGGTCAACAGGGGTTTTGCTGATCTTACGAATGAGCTTAATATCATCAAACACTTTCAGGTCGTCATTACAGTCAACGTGCATATAATCCACATTCACCGAATCGAGTTCCTTAACCAATTCTTCAAGAGACTTGGTTTTATTAGAATATATGGATGCAGATATTTTCAAAACGCTGCAAAAATACGAAAAAGAGAGGCTGCTGACTCAAAAACTTATTTCTGATTAGCATGCTTGTTTCTATGCGAAACTATAGTCCCCGATGTGTGAATTATACAATTCTTTCATTTAATCATATAACTGTTGCGGGATATCAACGCCCCACCTTTGCCTGATGAAATAAATTGATATCTAAACCAAAGAAAATGAAAAAAATAATTCCATCAACACTTCTGATTATAGTTATAACATTACTATTTTCTATTAATGGCCGGGCTCAAGGTATTACAATTACGAAGCGCCATTACACCAAGGGGTTTTATGTGGATTTTGGAGGCAAAAAGAAAATTGTATGTAAAGCTATGGCCCGACAAACTGAAAAACAAAGCATTGTTTCGGCAGAAACAAATACAATCATCACCATTCCCACAGCAAAAGATAACGCTCCGGAACAAATGCCATTAGTTGCAGTAAATAATGTTTCTGTTAAAAGGGAAAATACAAGGAGACATGTTACTGCAAATACCAAGATTGCAGAAATGCAAGCTAAAGTTGCTACAAACAAGAGTGAAACAAAAGGAATAACTTCTTCGTCAGTAAATAATACTAATAACCGGGTAAGTATATCTACATCTAATAATTCGGGAATAAACCTCTTATTGCTTATTATTATAACCATTCTATTACCGCCATTGGGTGTTGCATTAGTGAAGGGAATAGGACTGGAATTCTGGCTCGATTTAATTCTCACACTTTTATTTTATGTACCCGGTCTTATTTATGGCCTTATTGTGGTGCTTTCGTAATAAATCAGAAATAAAAAAATTAAAGACCCACAATTGCGGGGTCTTTAATTTGTAAGAAGCTGATTTGGCCTTAGTTTATAATTTATGATGGAATTATCTGTTTTATTTTTTTATTTTTGGTAAAACAAACTTCAAACCTCTATGAAAAAATTATTCTCATCTTCTGTTCTGCTGATTGCAGGTTTAATATTATTTTCTTCAAATAGCCATGCACAGGGTATTACTATTACCAAACGCCACTATAATCATGGTTTTTATATAGACTTTGGTGGTAAAAAGAAGACTCAGGCTAAATCAATAGCCTCACAAGCTGAAAAACAAAATATTGTTTCTGCAGATGTACAGGTTTCTAATGCAATCCCTTCTGTAAAGAATGATGCTCCGGAGCAAATGCCATTGATTGCAACAAACAGTGTTCCAGTTAAGAAAGAAAAAACAAAAAAGCATTTTTCAATAAGTAACGTTGTAAATAAATTAGCTAATGCTGCAGTAAGTAATAATGCCGATGCAATTAATAAAGTTGATTCACCTGATATGACTAATGATGCCAAGACCGGTGGTCATGGTGGATCTATACCGGTTATTATACTTATTATACTTGCTTTAATTTGCCCTCCATTAGCTGTATACCTACACGATGATCAAATTGCTCCTCATTTTTGGTGGGTGCTTATATTATGGTTGTTGGGTGCAGGTATTGGCTTTGGTTTTAATTCGCTCGGTTACCTCTTCTGGCTGGTTGCAATAATATGGGCTATCCTTATCGTAACAGGATCAGCCGGTAATGTTTAAAGAAATAATATAAGGATAAAAATACCCTGAAGCAATAAGCTTCAGGGTATTTTTTGAACTTTATACTAATACTATCGTATATCATAAGCGACCCCTATGTTGGCGCTTATTACTGAAATAGGTATGCTTCCGCCCAAACGCGTATATGTAATATTACCATTGGGGTCTGTATAGGTTTGTTCTGAATTAATAACAGGATCAGCGCCTACATAATCTACACCAATCATTAAAGACGCTCTTCTGAACCGATAACGCATGTCTGCGCCAAGCCCATAAGCAAAGCCAGTAGTTCTACTGGCTGCATTATCCCATTCATAATTATAATACCCTGCAGTGTTATAGTCAGCACCGTAATCTACTTCGGGCAGATTGCAAAAAGCAAAGCCCCCCAATAGTTTAAAATCAAATGAAAACCGGTGAACCGGATAGGTTACGAATAAGCCCGCCATAAGAAAACCTTCGTTATAAATACCACCGGTAATTGGCGCATAGTTTTTAGTTTGATCATTTAGTTGCATATTGGCTACATAACTATTTGCATCGAAAGCATTTGCATACGACCCATACATTAATGCTATCCCCATGTTGGAATAATTAATAGGTATGCCTAATGATACGTCAATATTATCACCCGGCATGGCATAGCCGCTGTAACCGCTTCCAACTGTGTTAGCAAAGCTCCCAACTGGTTGTGCGAGACCAATAGTTATGCCAAAATAACCGCTGGGTTGCGAATCTTCATCATCACTTTTCTCTTGTTTTTCCCTATGTCTTGGCGGTGGCGGCCCCGGAGGAGGAGGGCCATAGTAATATTGAGCATCGGCAGTAAGAAATGAGCCGCCTAAGATTGAGAGTATAAGAAATGACTTTATGGTTTTCATAGCCTTATTGTTTGTTTAATTAGACGATAAATCGCGTTAAAACTTTTACAATAGTAAGACTTGCCCTGCGCCTGAGAGTTTAACCGTTTAATAAATATTAACTCAGAGAATTTTTAGTCTCCATCAAGGAAAATCGTTATACTCCATTTGCCTTTTTCTTTTTGCAGGTATAGCCTGTAATCAATAACACTCCATATATATTTATAATAAACGTAACCGGTGTATTTTCCATCAAGTGTAGCTATATAGTTCCATTCATTCCGGCCAAGAAACTGCAAGTGGGCTATTTCCGCATTGGAGTTATTGAGCGGGTCCTGAGCTTCTTTAACCATATTATATGAAAGACGGGTAATGATTTTAGCATTTCTGCTTGGCTTTTCACGCAAGTTTACATTGGTATCTGTTATAACCATAATCTCATCCGGATCAGTACTATCGCCATTAGCAGTGGTCGCATAAGGGAATATAAATACAGAAGAATCTTTGGGATATCTCCAAACCCCGCCCATCTTAATTATTGTTCTGAGTAATTTCCATACCTCTGATTTCGGACTATCGGGCTTCCACATTTTTACAAATGATTGCCTCCCAAGTGCTTCATCAAAACTTACTTTTACATCGGTATCCATTACAGTCAGTAAGGCTTTGGTGTTTTTAGTATCTATAATGTGGTTAAGCTTAGCCATAAACTTAACTAATGAAGGATCGGTAATGACTTCATTCCTGGGGCGCATTTTATCTGCCTGCCCTAAAGTCAGCAGGGCGCTTGATAAAAACAGAATGAAGAATAGCTGCTTCATTACGAGTGGTATAATTTGAATTGGTTTTAGGCTTTCTCTACATAAAGCTTAAAGCCCTTGCCATGTATGTTGATGATTTGCACTTTGGGGTCGCTTTTCAAAAATTTACGGAGCTTGGTAACATACACATCCATACTGCGGCTGCTAAAATAACTATCGTCGTGCCAAATGGCTTTTAATGCAAAGTTGCGGTCCAAAACATCGTTTTGGTTTATGCAAAGCAGTTTTAAAAGTTCAGCTTCTTTGGTTGTAAGCTTCTGGTGGGCTCCCTTAAATTCAAGGCTTTGGCTTTTATAGTTAAAATGGTATAGCCCTATCTGGAACTCATCTGCTCCTTCGTTAGCCGGGCGGCTGCGGCGCATAACTGCGTTTATGCGCACCAATAATTCTTCGGTGTTAAATGGCTTGGTAATATAATCGTCACCACCTTTGTTGAAGCCCTCTATAATATCTTCTTTCATGCTTTTGGCTGTGAGGAAAATAATAGGGATGTGTTTGTTTGTCATGCGTATTTCCTTAGCTACAGTAAAGCCGTCTTTTTCAGGCATCATCACATCCAGTATGCAAAGGTCAAAGTCTTTTTTTGAAAAAGTATCGAAAGCTTTTTTGCCGTTTACACACAATTCCACCTCAAATCCTTTAGCAAGCAGAAAGTCTTTCATCAGCATTCCAAGACTGTCATCATCTTCGGCGAGTAGTACACGGGGTTTGGTAGTTTCCATTTGCAGGAATTTTTATTTAAGATTAGTTGAAAAAGGCAAATATACTACGAAGGTACTGCCTTTGTTAATTTCACTCTCTACTTCTATATGGCCGCCATGTTTTTCAACCACCGCTTTTACATAACTAAGGCCAAGGCCAAAGCCCTTTACATTGTGTACGTTACCTGTGGGCACGCGGTAAAAAGTATCGAATATTTTTTTCTGATCATCTTTTTTTATGCCTATACCGTTATCTTTTACCGATATAGTTAACTGGTTGCTATCGTTTTTGGTAGATATAACTATGCGTGGGGTTTCGTTGCAATACTTCAGGGCATTGTCTATAAGGTTATAAATAATGTTGCCAATATGCATCTTATCCGCAAATAACGAGTAGCGGTCAGCATTCAGTTCGGTAACCACTTCACCCTGTTTGCTCTGTATTTGCAGGCTAAGACTCTGTAGCACATCGCGTATAACCTGGTGCACGTCTACTTCTTGTATTTTAAGTTTCAGCTCTCCTTTATCGAGCGTAGCCGCCTGTAAAATATTTTCGACCATGCCGCCAAGCCGTTTATTTTCATTACGGATTATTTTCAAATATCTTTCTTCTGATTCTTTTGTTTTTTCAATACTCTTATCGCCCAAAACCTCGCTTGCCAGCGATATGGTACTTATAGGGGTTTTAAACTCATGTGTCATATTATTTATAAAATCATTTTTAACTTCCGATAGTTTCTTTTGTTTAAAAATGGTGGAGATGGTATAATAAAAGGAACCAATGATAATCAATATGATAGCTATAGAACTGAGCACTATAAATTTTGACTCGCTGAGGCGGCTGTAAATGCCCTCATTAGGAAAGTAAAGGGACAGGTAGCGGTGTTGCATAAAGACACTCTTGGGTGAAATGTTTACCATATAAGGCGATTTCAAAAATTCATTCTTATATGACTTCGCAGATGTTTCCAGCACAGTATCCTTTGATGAATTAAGTATGCCAAAACGGTAAGGCATAAATATATTCTGGTCGGCAAGCGAACTCCGTAATAACGAATCGACAAGGGCAGTGTCAATGTGTGGATTTACATCATGATAAACGTTTATGCTCACCAGTTCATCAAAAATGTCGTTCATTACATCGCCACGGTGCATGGCCCATTGCAGCTTTTTATCAATAGAATCGGAATTGGTTAGTGCATTGCCGCCTGAGAATTTAATTCCTAAGTCAAATGCACCGTTGCTATTTGTATCATGCAATAGGTAACTATGCTTCATTTTGCTGGTTACCACGCCGTTAGAGTCTGATGAAAGCTCCTCAACCACCTTTACATTATATTTATCAGACTTAGCCTTATAGTTTGGGGTTTCGGTAGCAGTATGTACTGTTTTATTCCCGGTTACGTTGTCGGCTTGCGGCGCCACCCAACGGACTGCCTGTTTACGGAAGTTATACTTCTCGGTTAATTTGGCTACCGATGTTTTCTCGAGCCTGTAAACGGCATCGTTAAGGGCATCGTTCACATCCTGTTCAAAGTGCTGTTCGGTAAGCCGTATGGCATTGGTTACCCAATACAACTGTACGCATATAAGCGCCAGTAGTACCAAGCCAATAAAAAAACTAAAGAGGAATATAGTTCGCCGATTCATGTAAGACAAATATAAAACCTTCTTATGGGATAGTCGTCGTTTTATATTCACGAACTCCTATAAAAAGATTCAAATAGACTGTGAGTAAATATAACCGATTACCTTATAGATTATTGTGACCCCTGCCGGGAAGAGTAAGCTACAGCTTGATTTTAAGAAAATTTAACACTTTGATAGGGGTATTCCTTTTTTCGGTTGTCTTATATCAAATGGCAAAAGATATGCTTGCACTCGAACTTTCCGGTTTTTCAAAGCACCCTATAGAACAGGTATATTTACCCCAAATTAACTTGTTGAAACGAGTGGAGCAGGATGATAACGATATAGCTGTTAGTATCCAAAAGGGAGATATAGCTGCTTTTGAGTCGGTTTTTAAGGCCCACTACAAATCGTTGTGTTCTTATGCCATGGCTATGTTAAAAGATATGGACCAGGCAGATGAAGTTGTGCAACAGGTGTTTTGCAAAATATGGGAACGCCGTTCATCACTGCAAATTACATCTTCTGTTAAAGCCTATTTATACAGGAGTGTCCGCAACGATTGCCTGAACCAGTTGAAGCATATCAAAATAAAAGAGCAATACATAAAGCACAATTCTGATTATTCGAACATGGGCAGCGATTCTGCTTCACATAAACTATTGGGCCGCGAATTAGAAATGAAAGTACAGGAAGCGATAGATGAATTGCCGGAACAGTGTGCTATTATTTTCAGGCTTAGCCGATTTGAAGAATTAAAGTACAAGGAGATTGCTGAGCAACTGAGCATCTCGATTAAAACAGTAGAAAACCAAATGGGTAAAGCGCTGAAACTGCTACGGGTTAAGCTGGCAGAATATATTTCGCTGGTAGTGATTTTTATTTTATTGAACAGTTAAATTAAAGTAGCATGACAATTAGCTCTATAAAAGATATGGACGACTTGCTGGTAAAGTATATGCTTGGCGAGGCTACCTCCTCAGAAAAGGAAGCGGTAGAACAGTGGCTTTCTCTTTCAGATAACAATAGGAAGTATTATGCTGAAATGGAAAATACCTGGAAGAAAAGCTTGCCTGAATCTGAAAACCTAAGTGTTGATACCAATAAAGCATGGGAGTCGTTAAGCAAGAAATTAAAAACTGCGGAACCTAAAGTAATTAAGTTACCTGTTTACCAAAGATTACTTCGTATAGCTGCTATTTTAATATTGCCCCTGGCAATTACTGTTTTTGTAATGAAGAACTCGGGTAAGCCTGAAGTGCGAATGGTAAGTTTTAAAGCTATTGCCGAACCACAGACAGATACCTTATCTGATGGCAGTACAATTGCTTTAAATAAAAATTCTACTATCTCATATCCTAATCATTTTATGGGGGATACCCGTGAAGTAAGCCTGGAAGGCGAAGCATTCTTTTATGTTACACCCGATAAAAAGAAACCATTTATAATACATGCTGATGATGTAAATATTACTGTGGTGGGAACTTCTTTTAACGTGAAACAATTTAATAACGACTCGACAGAAGTTATTGTAGAAACGGGTATTGTAAAAGTATCGGATGGAAAAGACAGCGTGCAGCTGGTTAAGGGTGACAGGGCCATTTATTGTCGCAATGATCATTCACTTCATAAAACCGCAACAGTAAATAAGTACTTCAACTATTATTTTACCAAGACACTGATTTTTGATAATACCGAACTGAATGAAGTAGTAAAAGTGCTGAACGCAACACTTGATGCTAACCTGGTAATAAGCAAGGAACAGATTAAAACATGTCGCTTAACAGCAACATTTAAAAATGAATCAGTAAAAAATATTGTTGGTATACTCGAACAGACATTAGGACTGACTGCTACTACCCAAAACGGACAAACATATTTAAGCGGAAATGGTTGCAACTAAGATACAAATGAGGAAAATTCCATTCTTGTATAGTTGCCTGCTGATTGTGCTTAGCATTGCAATTGCACAGAACTGCAATGCACAAACAGGTATTCTTAGCCGTATTATATCGGTATCGGTTACCAATGAACGATTAGATAAGACCCTTGAAAAAGTTGCAACAGCCGGGCATTTCCAGTTTTCATATAATACAGGTATAATTAAAATAGATAGTACTGTATCGGTTACTGTAACCGATAAACCGGTTAAAGAAGTATTGGATAATTTGCTCGGTAAAAAAATAACCTATGTGGAGAATGGCAATTACCTTATCCTGAAAAAAAGTAACCCTGCCCCTGAAACTATAGTAACAAAGCCTCATAAGACCTCTTACATAATTAGTGGTTATGTGGTGAATAAAGCAACAGGTGAAAAAGTGAATGAAGCAAGTGTGTATGATAAAATTTCACTGTCTTCATCATTAAGCGGCCCTAATGGTTTCTTTACGTTGAAACTTAAAACAAATAATAAATCTGCAATTGGGGTGAGCAAAGATGATTTTTTGGATACAGTAATAATTGTAAAGCCTGCGGATGATCAGCAGGTGACTATCTCAATTTCACCAACACCTAAACGAATACAGCCGATTGCAGTATTGCCCGATACTAATCATCATGCAAAGGACACAGTTATAAAAGTATCAGCCGATGAAATAGTAGTTGACACTACAAAGCAAATTGAACATGCAGGAATATTTAACTGGCTGTTATCGGTTAAGCAAAAAATTGTGGCGCAGAACCTTCACTTTACTGAACACAGGCCATTCCAATTATCGCTTGTACCGGGTGTTAGTACTAACCTGAAATTGGGATCGCATATAGTAAATGATGTATCTATAAATATTTTTGGAGGATTTACCGGTGGTACCGATGTATTGGAGATGGGCGCATTCTTTAACATTGACAGGGGCGATGTTAAATATGTTCAGATGGCTGGTTTTGTGAACGGAGTAGGCGGAAATGTAAGAGGTTTCCAGGGTGCCGGGTTTGTGAATTTTACTTTAGATTCAGTAAATGGTGTACAAGGTGCAGGCTTTGTAAACTTTGCAGGAAAAGGTGTAAATGGTTCACAGCTGGCAGGCTTTGTGAACTATACAAAAAATATTAAAGGTTTCCAGGGCGCCGGTTTTGTAAACGTAGCTTTAGATACAGCTAAAGGTGTGCAAGGTGCAGGCTTTGTAAATTTTGCTAAAGATAAAGTTGACGGTGCGCAATTATCGGGTTTTGTAAATTACACGCATAATATTTCGGGTTTACAGGCAACGGGTTTTGTAAATGTAGCATCAGGAACAATGAGTGGTGCACAGCTGGCAGGCTTCGTAAATTATGCAACCAAAGCGCACGGTCTGCAAATCGGGGTAATTAATATTGCGGATAGCTCAACTGCAATTCCAATAGGTGTTTTTAGTTATGTGGTGCATGGATTCCATAAGTTGGAGATATCGACCAATGAGGTCACGGGAGCCAATATTTCGTTTAAAAGCGGTATAACACAACTCTATAATATACTAATGGCAGGAATAACTACTGGCCCGGGCAAACCTTTTTATTCATTGGGTTATGGATTGGGCCACGAATTTGTTTTTAGTCAAAAATTTGGTCTTGATATGGAACTTACAAATCAGTTTCTTTTTAAATATTATAACTGGCAAGGGTATAACGGTCTGTATTCTTTCAACCTGAATTTCGTGTATCAACCGTTTAAGAAAGTGGGTGTAGTTTTCGGACCTTCACTTAATGTATATTTCAGAGATGATACATATCTTACCACTCCTAATAATGCCATAACATCCGTTATTCCGGTAGTTAATGTGCCTTCATTAAATTTTATTGATGACACGCATTTCAAAGAGTGGATAGGCTTTCATGTGGGCCTGAGAGTTTTTTAAATAAACTGTATTTCTTGTAGGGGTATAATTTTTTTCAGTTGTCTTATTTGTATAACAACACTAAGCAACGCTGATGAAAAATAAAAACCTTTTACCAAGCCTGAAAAAAATAATTCTGTTTTGTGTATTGGCAATATCAACAAGCCAGGGATTTTCACAAAGCAACTGCACCATAAGTGGCTATGTAAAAGATTCGGCAAGCGGTGAAGTATTGATTGGCGCTATTGTTTCAGTTAAAGAAATAGAAGCTACAGGCAGCAGCACAAACGGGTATGGTTTCTATTCCATTACAATTCCCCAGGGCAAATACACGGTTACAGTGCAATCAATAGGGTATAGTTCAAAAACAATACAGGTCAATTTAACGTCTTCTACTTCCGTCAATTTCAAAATTTCAGAAGCACGGACTAAGTTGGATGAAGTTGTTATATCGAGTGATAAGAAGAATGATAATATTACGAAAATTGATATGGGTGTTGAACAACTTAATGTAAAGCAAATAAGTTCAATACCTGTGTTGTTTGGTGAAAAGGATATTTTAAAAACAATTCAGTTATTACCGGGTATTGAATCGGCAGGTGATGGTAACAGCGGGTTTTATGTTAGGGGAGGAGGAGCAGACCAGAATCTTATTCTGTTAGATGAAGCACCGGTTTATAATGCTTCACACTTGCTTGGGTTTTTCTCCGTTTTTAATTCCGATGCTATTAAAGATGTAACTGTTTATAAGGGAGGCATGCCTGCACAATATGGCGGGCGACTCTCTTCAGTGCTCGATATTAAAATGAATGATGGTAATGATGAGAAGTTCAGAGTGAGTGGAGGCATTGGACTTATTTCATCGCGCCTGAGTATTGAGGGGCCAATAAAAAAAGGTAAAGGTTCTTTTATAGTTTCTGCCCGAAGAACTTATGCTGACGTATTTCTTAAGCTTTCTAAAGATAGTAACCTTAACAGGGACAAGCTTTATTTTTATGATGTAAATGTTAAAGCCAGTTATGAACTCGACAGCCTGAACAGAGTTTACCTGTCGGGTTATTTTGGGAAAGATGTATTAGGATTTGCTAATGCCTTTGCAGTTAATTGGGGCAATGTAACCGGCACATTAAGGTGGAACCATCTTTTCAGCGACAAGATGTTTTCCAACACATCAGTAATTGTAAGTAATTACAATAATACTATAAGCAATAGCCTTGTTACTATTGATCAGACACTGAAAGCCAACATACAGGATTACGGACTTAAAGAAGATTTTTCGTATTTCATGAATTCGAAAAATACATTAAAGTTCGGGTTCAATTCTACTTATCACCAAATGACTCCCGGCGATTTTACATTGGTGGTAAACTCGCAAACTACGACGCTTAATTTATCAAAGACATATAGCTGGGAGAATGCATTGTATCTATCTCATGTATATAAACCTTCGAGCAGTTTAAATTTTGAATATGGCCTCAGGCTGACTATGTTTAGTGTGTTGGGCCCGGGGGTGTTTTATAGCTACAATACCGAAACTGCACAGGTTACAGACTCTTCAGTTTATAAATCAAATGAAATAGTTAAAACTTATATTAACCCCGAACTTCGGTTTGCAGCCAATTATATTTTAAATGAAGTAAGTTCGGTAAAAGCATCGTATGCAAGGAATGTTCAAAATATACATTTGCTGAATAATTCCACTTCTGAAGATCCGACAGCCGCCTGGCTGCCAAGCACCAATTATGTTAAGCCCGAAATCTCTGACCAGGTCTCACTGGGTTATTTCAGGAATTTTAAGGACAACATGTTCGAGTTCTCTGCCGAAGTATATTATAAAACTATTCAGAGCGTGGTCGATTTTAAAGATAACGCACAGTTACAATTAAACCAGAATAACCAGTCGCAGTTATTATTCGGCCAGGGCAGGGCTTATGGTATTGAGTTTTTACTGAAAAAGAAATATGGCCGTTTTAATGGATGGATAGGTTATACCTTATCGCGTGCAGAGCAACAAATTAATGGTATAAATAATAATAAATGGTACTTGTCGTCGCAGGACAGAACCCACGATATTTCGGTAGTTGCTATTTACCAGCTTGCTAAAAAATGGACGGTATCTTCAACATTTGTTTATTACACAGGCAGCCCGGTAACCTTCCCCAGTGGCAAATACCAAATAGATAATGAAATGTTTTTTTACTATACCGAAAGAAACGGGTACCGTATGCCAGCTTATAACAGGCTCGATATTGGAGTAACCTGGCAAAGAAAAAAGACAGAGAAGTTTGAATCGAGCTGGACATTTTCTATATATAATGTGTACGACAGAATGAACGCCTATACAATTTCATTCCGTCAAAATCCTGATAACGCATCTGAAACACAGGCCGTACAAACCTCTCTTTTTGGAATAATTCCTTCTATCTCTTACAACTTCAAATTTTAAGTATCATGCGCACCTCTTTTAAATTGTTTTCCGTGTTCGTGCTTAGTTGCATACTATACTCATGCCAAAAGGTAGTTAACATAAATCTTAATGCAGCATCGCCAACGCTTGTTGTCCAAGCCAATATATCTAATCAGCCAGGGCCATACAGTGTTGTGCTTACTCAAAGTGTAGGCTTTACCACACCCAACACATTTCCTGCGGTTACAGGTGCCAGAGTAATAATAGAAGATAATGTGGGCAATGCAGATACACTGAAAGAAAGCCCTGCCGGAACATATACCGGATCAAAGCTTACAGGTACACCTAATAGAACCTATACATTGCTTATTAATGCAAATGGTAATAACTATACAAGTGTATGTACTATGCCCGCACCCGTAAATATCGATAGCATTAGTCTAAAGTATATTCCGCTTAATGGTAGCAATTCGGTATTCATTTCTTTCAAAGACCCTGCTACAGGGAACAACTATTATAACGGAGTTGAGATAGTGAACCGGGTAGTGAAGAACCAGGACTGGACATTGAGTGATGTAGGCTTCGGGGTGAATGGCCATGAAATAACCGGGCCCATATCTTCGGGCGGGTACCAGTTAAAATCGGGTGACACTGCAACTATACTGCTGGAATGTATTGATGTCGGAATGTATAATTATTATAACTCGCTCTATAATGCAAGCGGTAGCAGCGGCATAGGGCCTGGCAACCCTACTCCGGCAAATCCACCATCGAATATCAGTAATGGTGCACTGGGTTATTTCAATGCATGCGCCATAACTTCCAGGTCAATTATAATTCCCTAGAAGATTTTCTTTGTCTTTTTCAGATAACGTAAGCTACTGATTTCAAGTGCGTTTAAAATCACGGTGAAAAATATTTTACAAAAACCTTGTTAGGTAACTTAAAAGTTACATATATTTGCGTAACCTTAAAGTTACATAATATGAAACAAGAAATAAATCACACACTATTTTTTACCCAATCTCCGCAGGAAGTATGGGAGTATTTGACCATACCTGAATTAATGGAACAATGGTTAATGAAAAGCGATTTTAAACCTATTGTAGGTTACCAGTTCCAATTCAATTCAAAACCAATTCCGCAACTCGATTTCGATGGCACTTTCTATTGCACCGTGCTGGAAGTTGTTCCTTTGAAAAAACTAACCTATTCATGGAAGTCGGGCCCGGGAGAAAGAAACATCAGAATTGATTCTATTGTTGAATGGGTACTGAATGCAAAAGAGAATGGTACTGAACTTGTATTGAAACATAGTGGCTTTAGCCTGGTCGATAACCTTCCTATGTATGCAGGACTTAATGATGGCTGGTTAAAGAACATGCATAAAATTGCTGCACTGCTAAATAAAAAACACGATGGCACAACAAAGGCTTAACGCTTTCCAGGTAGTTGCCGACCCTAGCCGGAGGCAAATATTGCAAATGCTTGCAAAGGATAGCTTAACTATAAATTCTATTGCCGATAATTTTGAAATGAGCAGGCCTGCTGTTTCAAAACACATCAAGGTGCTTTGCGGTGCCGGTTTTATTTCTATTAAAGATGTTGGCAGGGAACGCCATTGCACTTTGAAGCAAGATGGCTTTAATGAGTTACAGAAATGGATAAACTTCTTTGATAAATTCTGGAATACAAAACTTAACAAATTACAAAGCCTTTTAAATCAAAAAACAAAATGAAAACACAAGAAATGGAACCAAAAACCAAAACACAAAGTTTTAATGCAAGCATTACGGTTAAGACTGTACCTAATGAAGTAACCGAAAAAATTAGCAAAGTAAACGAGTGGTGGGGAATAACCTTTAGCGGAAATTCTGAAAAACAGAACGATAAGTTTGTTGTAAAGATGGGCGGAGATTCTTTCTATGACTTTACCGTAGCAGAATTAATTCCGGGTAAAAGAATTGTTTGGTTGGTTACCGACTGTAATATGCCCTGGTTTTCTGATAAAAAGGAATGGGCTAACACAAAACTAATTTTCGACATTACTGAAAAAAATGGCGAAACCAAACTGAGTTTTACCCATGAAGGCCTCACACCGGAAGTTGAGTGCTATAAGGCCTGTGAAAAAGGTTGGACCCATTGGATCAAAACAAGTTTATTCTCTTATTTAACTACAGGGAAAGGTAATTTCAATCAGCCTAAATAAATTTCTTAATAACCAATACTAAATTTAAATCATGAAAAAACAAACAGAAACCTTAACAGAACAAGACTTCAGCTATAGCATTACCGTAAATGCTCCGGCTAAAGAAGCAATGAAAAAAATCAGTCATGTTAATTTATGGTGGGCAAAAGACTTTAAGGGCAAGGCCGCTAAATTAAATGATGAATTCTCTGTCTATTTTGGAGACACCTATGTAGATTTTAAAATCTCTGAAGTTATACCTGACAAGAAAATCACCTGGTTGGTAACCGATTGCAACCTGGGCTGGATAAAGGATAAGAAAGAATGGAAAAATACTGAAACTATCTGGACTCTCACAGAGAAGAACGGTAAAACCCGGATTGATTTTGTGCATAAAGGCTTGACCCAGGAAAGCGAATGTTATGAGAGCTGCAAACCCGGCTGGACACACCATATTAAGGATAGCTTGTTGAAATTAATTGATGAAGGCAAAGGTTCTCCGGAATAAAAAGTAGAAATAGTGCGTGTTAAATAAAAAGGCTGCTTAGGTGGCCTTTTTATTAGTAGCGCCATTAGCATAGATACTTATTATTTACATTACTCAAAGCTCGAGATGGCAGCGGGATTGGTAATTGGCATTGAATTCCTTAGTACATTTGAATTCTAAAGCCACGAGAATGAAAAAAATCTCCTTTTTAATCTGTGTAATTTTTTGTTTAGGAATTCTTCAAACCCAAGCTCAATACACAAATCTTCATAATTTTAATGATACAAATGGTGGCTCACCCAATGCTGATTTAATAGTTTCGGGTAATGTATTATATGGAATGACCCCATCTGGTGGCTTAAATTCGGATGGGTGTATTTTTTCAATTAATACCAATGGAAGTAACTACAAAGATTTATTTGATTTCAATGGCACTAATGGTTCAGAACCTGAGGGATCTTTAATTATTATCGGAGGTAGATTATATGGAATTACCAAGAGTGGAGGAGCAAATAGTTATGGCGTGATATTTTCCATTGATACAAATGGTAGCGGATTCAAGGCCCTTTATAATTTTAATAATACATATGGTTCATTTAGCAGAGGCTCGTTAACATTATCAGGCAAGAAGTTTTATGGAATGGCTTATCAGGGTGGTGCACATAATGGAGGATGCATTTTCTCTGTAGATACAGATGGGACGGGATATAAGGATATGCTTGATTTCAATAATACAAACGGTGTACAACCTACAGGTTCACTAATAATATCCGGCAAGGTATTATATGGAATGACTTCTTCTATATCAGCATATTCGGGCTCTATTTTTGCAATTGATACTGATGGCACACAGTTTAGAGAGCTTTGGTTGTTTCAGCAATTTAGCAATAATGATGGAGCTGGCCCATTGGGATCATTAGTATTGGCAAATGGCAGGTTATACGGAATGACACAACAGGGTGGAATAAATCAGGAAGGTACAGTTTTTGGCATTGATACTGATGGCGCAGGATATAAAAAATTGATTGATTTATCGTGCCCGATAGGGGATTACCCTTTTGGTTCATTGATTATTTCAGGAAACACCTTATTTGGTTTGACTTCACAAGGCGGAGGGTACGTTACGTATGGCTGCATTTTTTCAATAGATACAAATGGAACAGGCTATAATAGAATATATCCTTTTAATGCAGGAGCAGGTGGCTCTCTGCCATATGGTTCATTAGTGCTTTCAGGAAATACTCTTTATGGCATGGATGGGCAAGGTGGTGCACATGGAAAAGGAGTCATTTTTAGTTACGAAGATTTTAGTATTGTAACCACAGTTGGTGAAGTATCAGTACCAACAAATGATATTACAATTTCTCCCAATCCATCTGGTGGTGAATTTCACGGTTTCTATAGTAGCAATGCATTAGAACTCATGGTTACTGATATTACGGGAAGGGTGATTTATGAAGAGGTTCCAAATAAAAAGCAGTTTGATATAGACCTTGGGTTTTTACAGCCAGGTATTTATTTTATAAGTGTAACATCGTTACAAGGTACCCTAGTTAAGCGAGTGATAAAGATATAGGAGGACTCACCTGTTAATAATTAATTTACTATTTTATTACACATAATAAATATTATGTGTAAATTTGTTATGTGATTAATATGAAGTGATACTTCGGCAGTCTCAGGATGACAAATAGGTCGCGAGGGGAATATTAAAAAAAGCCCGAAAACTGGACAAGAGGTGACAAAAAGAGACAAATAGTGCCAATTTTGCTAAATTCTGTATCAAAAATGACACCAAAAACCCAGGTTTGGCACAAAATAGTGACAAAACATTTAAATAATTGAAAATCAATAATATGAACCGAGTTTACATATTTCCAGCTTTGTAAACCGTCAATAGTTTAATAATCAATAACTTACATAAAAATAAATCCCTCAAAGTGTAAGCTTTTGTAAACCCAATGTGTTTTCTTATTCCATACCCTTATTCCTTGGCATTTTCATATCTTTTCAATCAAATAAAATGTTAGCTTTGCACCCCTATTTAAAAAAATGAGTACACCGGTTAAGTTTTTCTCAGGCAATTCGAGCATTGCATTGGCTAATAAAATAGCCGATAGCTATGGCCAGGCCTTGGGTAAAATGAGCTTCCTTCGCTTTAGCGACGGGGAGTTTGAACCGTATATTGAGGAAACCGTTCGCGGTTGCTCTGTGTGCCTTATACAAAGTACTCAACCCCCGGTAGATTACTTTTTTGAGCTTTTATTAATGGCCGATGCCGCAAAACGTGCATCTGCTACCCAGGTAATTGCAGTAATGCCTTACTTTGGTTTTGCCCGCCAGGACAGGAAAGACAAGCCCCGTACCGCTATTGGCGCCAAGCTTATGGCCGATCTGCTGGTTACTGCCGGTGTTACCCGTATTGTTACTATGGACCTGCATGCCGACCAGATACAGGGTTTCTTTAACATTCCGGTTGACCACCTGTTTTCATCGTATATTTTTATACCATACCTGCAGAACCTTAAAGAAAATATTACCATTGCATCGCCCGATATGGGTGGCTCGAAGCGCGCAAACGCTTATGCCAACCATCTTAAGACTGATATAGTTATTTGTTACAAGCAACGCAGCAAGGCCAATGTGGTAGATAAAATGACCGCTATTGGCGAGGTGGAAGGCAAGGACATAGTATTGCTCGATGACATGATAGATACCGGCGGAACACTTACCAAAGCTGCTGATATGATGATGGAAAAAGGCGCTAAGAGTGTTCGTGCCATGTGTACACACGCTGTATTATCGGGCAAAGCATATGAAAATATTGAGAAATCGGCCCTTACCGAATTAGTAGTAACCGATACCATTCCGCTAAAACAGCAAAGCAGCAAAATAAAGGTATTGTCGGTAGCTCCGATATTTGCCGATGTAATGCACAAAATTCACAGTTTCGAATCCATAAGTAGTAACTTTATATTTTAGTTTATATTAAATTTCAATTCTCATGAAAACACTATCAATCAGCGCAACAGCAAGAAAAGCAACAGGTCTTAAAGATTCAACCGAATTACGCAGAAACGGCCAGGTGCCTTGCGTTCTTTACGGTGGAAAAGAACAGGTTTTCTTTGCTGTGGAAGAAAGACAATTTGCAAAATTGCTTTATACTCCCGATGCATACCTTGTAACAATCGACTTAGGTGGCAAGCAAGCCAGTGCAATTGTACAAGAAGCACAATTCGATAAAGTTACCGATAAGCTCCTCCACGTAGACTTTTTAGAAGCTGTACCGGGCAAAGCCCTTACAGTTAAAATACCTGTGGTAACACACGGTTCTCCTAAAGGTGTAAAAATGGGCGGTAAGCTCCAAACCAAACTTCGTCGTCTTACCGTAAAAGGTTTGGTGAACGATATTCCAGATCACCTTACCATTGAAGTAGAACATCTTGAACTTGGCGACAGTATCCTTATCAAGGAACTGAAGAACGACAAGATCAAATTCCTGGATCCGGCAAATGCTGCGGTTATAACCGTTAGGACAACACGTGAAGCTGAAGCTGCTGCAACTACAACAACTGCTGTGGGCGCTGCTGCTACAACTACTACAGCTGCTCCTGCCGCCGGTGCTGCTGCTCCTGCCGCTGCGGGCGCTGTTGCTCCTGCCGCTGCTAAGAAGGAAGATAAGCCTGCTGCTAAGAAGTAAGTTGAAAGTTGTAAAGTTTCTAAAGTTCATAAAGTCATTTATCTTTATGAACTTTTATCTTTAAGAACTTTATGGACTCCTTTCTCATAGCAGGACTTGGTAACATTGGTGACGAGTACGAAGAAACCCGGCACAACATTGGTTTTAAAGTCCTTGATGCCTTTGCACAAAAGCACAAAATTGTTTTTGATAACCGCAAGCGTTATGGCTCTATTGCTGAATGTTCGTTAAAGGGCAAACACATTATACTGTTAAAACCGTCAACCTTTATGAACCTTAGTGGTAAAGCCATCCGCTATTGGATGACTGAGGGTAAAGTACCCTTACATCGCGTGTTAGTAGTACTCGATGACCTGGCCTTACCATTTGGCTCGCTCAGGCTTAAAAGCCAGGGAAGCGATGGCGGCCACAATGGCTTAAAGAGCATTCAGGAGATATTGAACACCACTAATTATCCAAGGTTGCGCTTCGGTATCGAGAACAACTTTCCCAAAGGCGGACAAGTTAACTATGTATTAGGTCAGTGGAGTGCCGAGGAGAGAATTAAGCTACCCGAATACATAACTAAAACGGTCGACACTATTGAGTCCTTTTGCCTGATAGGCATTGAAAGAACAATGAATACGTACAATAAGAAATAGTTAAAGTGCAGTATTGGTGCCTGCAGTTTTACCAAAGTGAAAGGTAAAACCAATATTGGCAATCATTTCATAAGCCCCGAAATTCTGTTTTGCAGTTCCCTGGTAAATGCGTAAACCCCAATAGTCAGCATAATCGAGTGTGTTGCAATATTCTATATAAGCATACTTAAAGAATATGAAACGTATATCACCTTCTAATCCTGCATTTACACCACCAACCTGGAAGTGAGGCGGATTTTGGTGGCCAAAAACTATATCATCCACATGCGGAACATTAGGTCCAACTCCAAATTTCACTAATCCGCAAACTATAAAGTTGTTATCCTTGGTGTTGAAAATAGATAACTTCCTGACTATGTTAACATGGAACCAGTTAGCCCCATTGTTTAACTGCCAGCGTAAAGTTTCGTCATTCAAATACACCATAGTATCTACATTAGTTCTCCCATTAAGCGTGCCCTTTACTTCGGCTTTATAACCTTGTGAAGTAACGTATTTAGCATGGTCAAAGTTTATTTCAAAGCCCCAGTTTTGTGCTTCATTAAAAAAGTAACCTAAACGGTAATTATACTGTGGTATGGAAAGTTGTACATGGAACAAGTTGTTCCAGCCTATGTGATCATGGGCAGTAAGATTCTCGAACGTATAGTTGTTCTGCATTCCAGGTTGACTAATAGCTATGCTACTATGTGTATACCACTCGGTATTATAACCCCAGGAAGCATAAAAACGGCCATTACCAATAATTTTTTTGTGTTGAATGCTGTCTGTTTTCTGCGCAGTTGAGGTGGTTACTAATGCACAAATAGCTAGTAGAACAAGTATATATTTCTTCATATGAATTATATGGAAAGTACTATAAACCTCAATGTTAATTTTTAACCAGTGTGCCTATCTTTTCGTCTTGTAGGACTCTTTTGAGGTTGCCCTTTTTATTAATATCGAATACTATTATTGGCAGTTTATTTTCTTTGCAAAGTGTAAAAGCGGTTAGGTCCATTACCTGTAAGCCTTTTTTGTAAACCTCGTCAAATGTAATGGTATCGTATCGTTTTGCTTTCTTATCTTTTTCCGGGTCGGCTGAATATATTCCATCTACACGGGTCCCTTTCAATATCACATCGGCTTCTATTTCAATGGCACGTAAACTTGCTGCTGTATCGGTAGTAAAATAAGGGTTACCGGTGCCTGCACCAAATATTACAACCCTTCCTTTTTCAAGGTGGCGCACTGCTCTTCTGCGTATAAAGGGTTCACATATCTCTTTCATTTCAATAGCCGACATGAGGCGTGTAGGGATTCCCAGTTTTTCTAATGATGCCTGCAAGGCCATGCTGTTAATAATAGTGGCAAGCATTCCCATATAATCGCCTTGTACTCTGTCAATACCGTTTGCGGTGGCCTGTATTCCCCTGAAAATATTACCCCCGCCAATTACAATTGCCACCTCGGCTTTAGTAGCAACAGCTGTTCTTATTTCTTCAGCATAATGCAATACTGCCTTTTGTTCAATACCAAACTGCTGGTCGCCCATGAGCGATTCGCCACTAAGTTTAAGGAGTATACGTTTATATTTCATGCCGCAAATATTGCAAAAAAAAATCCTCCAATTGGAGGATTTTTAATTATTAGCCTAAAGCTATTCTTTTAAAGCCTGTTACTTTTAGTTCTTTGTCGTTGTCTTGTAAAAACTGTTGAACTGTCTTCTTACTGTCTTTTATAAAGTCCTGGTTAAGTAAGGTAGATTCTTTATAGAACTTATTTACTTTACCAATCGCAATTTTCTCAAGCATGTTTTCAGGCTTACCTTCCTGGCGGGCTTGTTCTTTAGCAACAGCCATTTCGCGATCAAGTGTTTCCTGGCTTACATCACTCTTATCTATAGCAATAGGAGCCATAGCAGCTATTTGCATTGATATTTCCTTGCCTACTTCAGCAAGGTTACTTGCATCTGCTTTATTAAAGCCTACAATGCTTGCAAGCTTATTGCCCGGGTGATTGTAAGCAAAAACTTTTTCGCCGGTTACTTTCTCGTAACGCAGTTCCATTTTTTCGCCAATCTTACCAACGTATTCAGTTATCTTTTGCTCAATGGTTAAACCATCAGCAAAAATAGCTGCCTTCAATTCAGTTGCAGAAGCAAAGTTGCCGTTCAAAGCAATATTGCCAATAGTATCAACAAATTTTATAAAATCAGCATTACGTGCAACAAAGTCTGTTTCGCAGTTCAAAACTGTAATAACACCTTTCTTGCCGTCAGCCGATACTTTAGCCAATACAACACCTTCTTTAGCATCGCGGTCGCTACGGTTAGCAGCTACCTTCTGGCCTTTTTCACGTAATATATCAATTGCTTTTTCAAAGTCGCCATTAGCTTCGGTAAGGGCCTTTTTACAGTCCATCATACCTGCGCCTGTTTGCTGGCGGAGCTTATTTACATCAGCAGCTGTGATGTTCATAGTTGCGCTTGTCATTAGTTTATTATTTTTTTACCGGTGACCTTCTGTTACCACTTCCACCTACCGGACCTCTTTTAGGTCCACCTTGATGGCCTTGGCCACCTTTGTGGTGAGCGCCACCCTGGTGACTCTTAGCTTTCTTTTCTTCTTCAGCTAATACTTCATCCCCTTCAGCACTTTCATATTTTGAATCTACACCTTCTGTTTCAACTTCTTCCTCCTTGCCGTCCTCACGTTTGTTAGATACTTGTGCATCTTTTCTTTCGTCAAGGCCTTCCTTAATAGCTTGTATCAAGGTATCAACTACTATACGGATGGAGGTAGAAGAATCATCATTTGCAGGGATTGCGAATTCAACCTTGTTAGGATCTGAATTAGTATCTACTATTGCAAATGTTGGTATGTTAAGCTTATGTGCTTCTGAAATAGCAATATGTTCTTTTGTAATATCAACTACAAATATAGCAGCAGGTAAGCGGGTCATGTTAGCTATGCTTCCTAACTGGTGTTCTAATTTTGCACGTTGACGTGATAACTGAAGTTTTTCTTTCTTCGATAATGCTTCAATGGTACCATCGGTAGCCATTTTATTCATATCAGACATTTTACGTACGCTGCGGCGGATGGTAGCAAAGTTGGTTAACATACCACCGGTCCAACGTTCAGTAATACAAGGCATGCCTACTTCCTTAATTCTTTCGCTAACAATATTTTTGGCTTGCTTTTTGGTAGCAACGAATAATATTGTCCTGCCCGATTTAGCAATTTGCTTCATAGCATTAGCAGCTTCTTCAAGCTTTACCAATGTTTTGTTCAGGTCAATAATATGAATACCGTTCTTTTCTCCGAAAACATAAGGAGCAATATTTGGGTTCCATTTCCTTTTCAGGTGTCCGAAGTGTGCTCCTGCTTCTAAAAGTGCGTCAAACGAGGTTCTTGGCATGTTGTTTTTTTGATAATTGTATTTAAAAAAGTCTGTATACTGTATAAAATTTTAGCGCTTGGTAAACTGGAATCTCTTCCTCGCTTTCTTTTGGCCTGGCTTTTTACGCTCAACCATACGTGGGTCACGGGTAAGCAACATAGCAGCCCTTAAAGCTGGTTTGTACTCAGGGTTGATCTTAACCAATGAACGGGAAATAGCAAGGCGAATTGCTTCAGCCTGGCCTTTTACACCACCACCGGTAATAACCGCAGTAATATCATGTTGTCCTGCTTCTTCCTTAACAATAATAAACGGCTGTTGAACCATATACTGCAGTGTTCCTGTTTGGAAATACTGGGTATAATCTTTTTCGTTTATGGTAATCTTACCTTTTCCTTTGGTTAAATAAACACGGGCAATGCTCGTTTTCCTTCTTCCTATGGAGTGTATGGTTTCACTCATGATTATTTCGTTGTATTGGTATTAATTTTAAGTTCTTTAGGATTTTGTGCTGCGTGTGGGTGCTTGGTGCCGGTGTAGATATAAACATTGGTTTGCAATGCTCTGCCTAACCTGTTCTTTGGCAACATACCCTTTAATGCTTTATGAAGAACCTGTGTAGGATCTTTTTGAAATACCTTGGCAGGTGTGCTGAACCTTTGTCCACCAGGGAAACCGGTGTGTCTTACGTATTCTTTATCTTCAAATTTTTTGCCTGTAAAGCGAACTTTTTCAGCATTGATGATAATTACATTATCTCCGCAATCAACGTGTGGAGTGTAAGATGCTTTGTGCTTTCCCCTCAATATCATAGCGACTTGTGTAGCAAGGCGACCCACTACCAGGTTGTCTGCATCCACAACAAACCATTCTTTTTTAACGGTTTGATCGTTGGCGGAAATAGTCTTATAAGTTGGCGTATTCACGATAAAATAATTTAATATGTTCTTTTAACCTTTTTTCTAAAAGGGGTGCAAAGCTAAGTAATATTTTAATATCTGCGAACATTTTTGCAAGAATCTTTGAAGAAGGTATTGTTAAAAACGGATAAAGAGTCAGATTTCATTAATTATAAAGGTATTGGAGGTAAGCTAATGGACCTAAAATAGGGATTCTTTTCAACAAAAAATCCCGCATAGTTGCGGGATTTCCTGTTATAATAATCTCAAATATTACCTACTAACACTAAACTTACCTATCTTCATTACACTACCCGATTTATCATAGATCTGGTAAAGGTAAAGGCCCGGAGCATAATTAGCAGTGCTAACAGAAGCAAAGTTATTTTTTACTTCATAGCTGCTTACCTTTTGACCAGTAATGTCATAAATGTCAGCGCGGTTTGCAATATCTGAACTTGTAATTGCAAAACTAATCTCTGTTGATGAAGGGTTAGGGTACACATTAACATTAGCAGATACATTGTGTAACTCATTAAAACCGGTAACAGTTGCTCCATCTACATAAAGTATGCTACCTGGAACAGGTTTGTAAAAACTGCTTGAACTGAAAAATATTAAAGCACTATCAGGTGTTCCGGTTAAGCTATCCCATACTATATTAACTGTGCCTTGTGTCCAGCTTGCTGCGTTATTAATGGAATACTTTCCTGCACCCAAAACATGGTGTTTATGTGTAAGAACTACTGAACAAAAACCGGTATCTGGCTTGCCGGCACCTGTTGCAGGCATATATTGATACCAGAAACTTAATGAAGTGATATGATTGGTAAAAGGAAGGCCAAGTTTAAAGGCAGGAGTAGGAGAAGTAACTATTGTTCCGCCAACCACTATCCCACAAGTATCATGAGGTACAAAGGCTTTAACGTAATTATAAGATCCTGAGGGTCCGGTAGTTAATACAACAGATGTTATTTTGCATGAATGGCTGCCTGAATGCACAATTGTGTTTTCTTCAGTTACTGAAATAGGGCTGCTGCCTGCAAATGGGCTATTTAGTATATTAAAGCACTGCCATCCCGGTGTACCTGATCCTCCATTTGGGTCATTTGCCGAGGAAACCAATACGTCAGGACTCCAGGTTTCAAAGTCATCGGAGGCAGCGTTAATAATTTGTGCCTTAGTTGTAGTTACTGTAAAAGCTAAAGCTACAATTGATAAAGCAAGTAAATGTTTTTTCATGGTTAAGTGTTTTGTAAGTAGCAAATGTAGTGAAATTCTCTGAAATGGCAAATTATTTAACAGGCTTTAACATATAACAAGTCTTTTTTATGAGGTAAGGAATCTTGTAATAATTCAAAAATTGCCATTAAGTTTGCGCCCATTATGAATAACGAAGAACTTTTTAAGAATGTAATATCGCATAGCAAGGAATATGGCTTCATATTTCCTTCCAGCGAAATATATGACGGACTCAGTGCTGTTTACGATTACGGTAGCTATGGAGCAGAACTGAAGAACAATATTCGCACTTATTGGTGGAAAGCAATGGTGCAATTGCACGAGAATATTGTAGGGCTTGACTCTGCGATATTTATGCATCCCACAATATGGAAAGCATCGGGCCACGTTGATGCTTTTAATGACCCGCTAATTGATAATAAGGACTCTAAAAAGAGATACAGGGCAGATAATCTTATAGAAGATTATATAGGCAAGCAGGAAGATAAGATTGAGAAAGAAGTGGAGAAGGCAAAAAAACGCTTTGCCGAAAATTTTGATGAGGCTTTATACCGTTCAACCAATCCAAGAATAACAGAGATTAAGAACAATATTGCTACCGTGCATGGCCGCTATAAAAAGGCTATGGAAGAAAGTAATTGGGTTGATTTACGCCAGGTAATTATTGACCTTGAAATAGTTTGCCCGGTATCGGGCACTAAAAACTGGACCGATGTAAGGCAATTCAACCTGATGTTTTCTACCAGCATGGGCGCTATGGAAGAAACATCGAACCTTTTGTACCTAAGGCCAGAAACTGCACAGGGCATTTTTGTGAATTTTTTAAATGTGCAAAAAACTACCCGAATGAAGATACCTTTTGGTATTGCTCAAACGGGTAAAGCCTTCAGAAATGAGATTGTTGCAAGGCAATTCATTTTCCGCATGCGTGAGTTTGAACAAATGGAAATGCAGTTTTTTGTGCAACCCGGAAGCGAGTTGAAATGGTACGAGCAATGGAAAGAAAAGCGTTTGGCCTGGCATCATAGCCTTGGTTTCGGGAAAGATAAATACCGTTTCCATGACCATACTAAATTAGCTCATTATGCCAATGCAGCGTGCGATATTGAATTTGAGTTCCCATTCGGTTTCAAGGAATTAGAAGGCATTCACTCCCGCACTGATTTTGATTTAAAGAGCCATGAGAAATTCTCAGGTAAAAAATTACAATATTTCGACCCTGAGCTGAATAGCAGCTATGTTCCTTATGTAGTGGAAACATCAGTGGGCTTAGACAGGTTATTCCTATCAGTATTATCTCAATCATTAATACAGGAAAAACTGGAAGATGGCACAACAAGAGATGTGTTGAGATTACCACCTTTTTTAGCGCCGGTAAAATGCGCTGTACTGCCATTGACTAAAAAGGATGGCTTATCAGAAAAGGCATTAGAAATATTCAACACCTTGAAATTATCAATGTATTGCCAGTACGATGAAAAGGACTCTATTGGTAAACGGTATCGCAGACAAGATGCTATTGGAACACCATATTGTATTACTATCGACCACCAGACCTTAGAAGATAATACTGTTACTATCCGCGAACGCGATTCTATGAAACAAGACAGGGTTGCTATTGCCGAAGTACAGAAGATTGTTGGTGAGAAGACGGATATTGTTAGTGCGCTTAGGAGGTTATAGAAGAGTGTCCCCGTTTTCAAGTTCAGTTACTTTCTCTTTCAATAAACGAAGTAATGTATCAACAGTAGATAAGTGCGTGCGAAAGCTTAATACGGCAAGGCGAAGCATAAAGCGATCTTCCAGCATTGTAGAGGAAATAAATACTCTTCCATCTTTTTGAATTTCTCCCATCAGCCTTTTGTTAAAAATATTTGCATCGTGCTTCTTTGATATATAACGATAGGTTGCAACAGATAAATCGGGGTAAGGACCAATTTCAAAACCAAGTTTTTTAATTTCATCATAGAAGTACCTTGTGAGCAAAAGTTTCTCTTCCAAACATGCCCTGAAAGGCTTTAAGCCCAATAGTTTTAATGGCAACCATAAACGCAAACCGCGGAAGTGTTTTGTAAGCTCAGGGGATAGATCAGCCGGAGAAACTTCTTCATCAGCATCCAAAGTATCTTGCATATAGTTAGCCCTGTAATAATGCGAATTGTAAAGTGCTTCTTTATTCTTTACCACAACCATTCCAAGCCCATAGGGCAGAAACAATCCTTTGTGTGGATCAATAGCAAATGAATCCGATAATTCAATGCCTTTCAATGTTTTCTTACCATAATCAGTTAATAGAAAGTATCCACCATAAGCTGCATCAACATGATACCACAGGCCATGCTGCTTTGCTATTTCTCCAATTGCTGTAAGCGGATCAACTGAGCCGGTATCGGTAGTGCCGGCAGAGGCTACAACCAAAAACGGAATCAATCCTTTTTCTTTATCCTCTATAATTAATCTTTCTAATTCGGCAGATTTTATTCTGTATCCTTCATCAAGCGGAAGATGGCGTGTAACGCACTCCGCAAGCCCGGCAATACGGATGGCTTTAAAAATACAATGATGCACTTCAGAAGAAAGATAAATAACTGCTTTCTTTATTTTCTCAGATGTAATTTGCTTATGATCTCTTGCCGTAACAATAGCAGAAAGGTTAGCTATACTGCCGCCGCTGGTAAGATTCCCGACTGAATTGGAAGGATAGCCGGCAAGTTCTGAGGTCCATTTAATAAGCATGTTTTCCATGCGCACAGCACCCGGCCCTGCAAAGAATATTCCGGCATAGCGGTTGGTAATATCCGCCCAGTAATCTCCCAATGCTGAGTAATATATTCCTCCTCCGGGTATATATCCCAAGTGTCCGCCCGAAGCAGGATTAAGCGCAGGCTCATCCATGCCAGTTTTAAGCATAGATATTATTTCAGGTAATGCTAATGCTTCCTCGGTAATGGGAGAATTTAAAAATACTTCACTCGCTTTTCTTCCTTCAGTATATGCAGGTATAGTTTCAATATCATTGATAAAGCCCTCGGTATAATTTACAACACTGTCACGAACAGTTTTGCGCTGCTGTGCATCAGGCTCAAGTAGTCGCGATGTTTTTTCGAGTTCGAGTATTTTATTCAGGTCAACAGAATTATCCATAGTGTAAAAAAATTGACCAGGAAGAGAAAAGATTTAGAATCCCAAAACTATTCCGGCTTGTACAATGGTAGACGCCCAGCCTATTTCAGCAAATAAACCAAAATGCTCCTTAACCATATAGTGCGCACCAATAGTGAACTGACCGGCAAAAGTAAAGGTTTGGGTTTTCTTATCATTATTGCTGTTATTTGGGTTATTGTCAGTGCTATTATCAATAGTAAGCAAATAGCCTCCGCCTAAACCAGCAAAAATATCAAGCTTATCGCCTATAGGGTAGTGCCCATTTAAGCGAATGAAAAACCCCATTACCGTGCCATTTACATTTACCTTGTACGTAGTATCAGTATTAAATAACCTGCTAACATTATATTGATAGGTAACATTAGCACCTGAATATTCTAAATCAAGACCAACACCAAAATATTTTGTCAACCCATGTTCATATTTCAAAACAACTGTGCCATAGTTTTTATAATTATAGTTATTGTAGTTCTGATATTGAGTTAAACTTTCTGTTATTTGTGAGGTTGGAGGAAAACCAAAGCCCAATGAAATAAGATTCTTGCCATCATCAAAAGCCTGGGCTACTAAAAGATTTGAAATAAACAAAACAGCACTAACTAAAAATAACTTTTTAAGCTTTTTCATATTACCAGGGAATAAGGTTGGGCGCAAATATAAAAATCTCGTTTAGATTGTACAATTTAAGTGCACGAGGAGTAAGAAAATTAAATTTCTTTAACCAGTTTCAGCATCATCTGCTCAACTTCAATCGAGTTCCATTTTTCGGTTATGCTTGGTGTTGCCAATACTTTTTTCATAATGGCATCTTGCTTTTTGCCTTGCTTTAGCGCATGGCTATATGGCAGGTCTGTAAAGGTTACCATGCTATAAAGCGGTATCCACAATTCAGGATGTAACTTACTAAAGTGCGCCTCTATTTTCTTTTGCAAAATAAAATCTGGGTGTGTTACCAGGTCGCGCATTTCAATAAAGTTGGCAACGGCTAAATCAGCAATAGCATCAGAATTTGGCTTGCGTAATTTTTGCGTTTCGTCAAATATTTTCGTCCAGGCTTCTTCTTCATTGCCTTTGCCTAAGTAGGCGTCCATTAATTGTTCAAACACGGTGCAGTCTTCAAAGCCGCAGTTCATACCCTGTCCGAAGAAAGGCACAATGGCGTGTGCAGCATCGCCCAATAATAAAAGTTTATCAGAATGGCTCCACGGATAACACTTTACAGTAACTAATGATGATACAGGATTATTTGTGAAATCATCAAGCAGCGTTGGCATTAAAGGCACTGCATCCGGGAATACAGCCTTGAAAAATTTACTCACTGAATCGCGATCTTTAAGTGCTGCAAAAGATTCTTTTCCTTCGAACGGAAAGAACAGTGTGCAAGTAAAACTGCCATCAATATTCGGCAGTGCAATCATCATATAAGTACCACGGGCCCAAATATGCAGGCAGTGTTTTTCCATGGCAAAGCCTCCATCTTTCGTAGGTGGAATTACTAATTCCTTGTACCCGTAATCGAGGTAGTGTTGTGAATATTCAAAGCGGTCGGTAGATAACTGTAATTGTAATCTTCCTGCAGAAAATGCTCCGTCGGTACTGAATATTCTTTTAGCAGAGACCTTTGTTTCCTTTTGTGATGTGTCTTCTACAACTGCTGTGGCATCTTTTAGCGAAATGCTTTTGCAACGCTGGTAAAAATATATTTTGCTTCCATGTTTCTCGGCAAGATCCATTAGCAGGCAATTAAGCCCGCCGCGCGATACAGAATATATAGCTTGTCCATCTTTTCCATATGGAAAAAAATTTGTTTTGCCCTCAATATCATGTACCATACGCCCGTTCATGGCAATGGCAATTTTTTTTATTTCATCGGCAATACCTACACCCTGCAAACCTTTCCAGCCTCTGTCCGATAAAGCAAGGTTAATAGACTTACCCGCAGAGATACTTGCTTTGCGCATATCCTCTCGGCGTTCATATACTTCGACATTATATCCCCGCTTAGCTAAGTAAATAGAAAGCAATGAGCCCACAAGCCCTGCACCCATTACTACATAAGGTTTCTCAGTCATAGCCTAAATATTATTCAGGTTTCTTTTCGTTCTTTTCTCTTGCTCTTTTATATATTGCAATGGCACCCCACATCATAAATCCGAATATCAATATCCCTAATACACCCCATATCCAGCTTAGCTTGTCCTGCATTGTTACAATAAATACAATTGCAACTAAAAAAATGGTTGCCAATTCGTTCCACATGCGCAACTGGCCCGATGACCATGTGATTTTGTTTTTTTGAAGCTTGCTGAATATTACCTGGTTTTGTAATTGGTAAAGAGTAAGACCAAACACAAAACATAATTTAATAAGTAACCAGGCAGGTATATTAAAACCAAACATAGAGTAGGCAAGCCAAAAGCCAAATACATAGGTTAGTATTGCCGATGGCCATGTAATGCCATACCATAAACGCTTTTCCATTATTTTATATTGGGCCTGCAAAATACTTTTTTCGGGCTCAGGTTTTTTTTCTGCTTCGGTATGGTAAACAAACAGGCGCACAATATAAAACAGCCCAGCAAACCAGGTAACTATAAATATTATGTGAAGGGGTAAAAGATATTGTGACATAAGTTCTATTTATTAACTATGGGGTAAAATGCATTTTCAATTACGTGAACCTTGTAACTATCGGCGCTTTTAAGTACCGATACTATATCGAACCGTACTTCTAGGTCAAGATTATTTTTTTCAATGTATGCCCCTGCTGCTTTAATTAAATGGCGTTGTTTTTGCTTGTTTACAAAAGTCTCAGGTTCACCAAAATAATTGGTCGAACGTGTTTTTACTTCGGCAACCACTAAAAAATTTTTGTCGCGGGCAATAATATCTATCTCTTCCTGCCCGAAGCGCCAATTGGTTTCAAGTATTTCGAAACCCTTTGCCCGTAAGTGTTTTACGGCCTCTGCCTCCCCCTCCGAACCGGTTTTTTGCTTTTCGTTCATTTGTGCGAATATAGGCAATGGTTTCGGCTGATTGTATGAGTAATGTAAAAAAAAACTAATTTAGGGCACTATAACCGGTAAAATTAAAATTAAACATGAAAAAAATTCTCTCTCTTTCTGCTGCTGCTCTGCTGATTGCAGGCGTAGCATTTGGCCAGGAAAAAAAGGCAGGAGCTTTCGAAGGCTCTATCAGCTTTATGCAGTACAATGGTATTGACACAACCTACTTTTCGTATGATGTTAAAACTACACACGTAAGAATTGTGAATACCGATATTAAAACCAATAACGATGAAGGTATTTATTTAATTGACCTTACAACCAAAACAACTTTAGCGCTTAGCCCTGTTCGTAAAATATATAAGGATCAGCCTTCACCTGCCGCTGTTAAGCCTTCAGGTACACCTAAGGTAACTAAAACCACAAACACCAAAACCATAAACGGTTATAAATGTACCGAGTATGATGTGGTTGATGCTGAAGAAGGTATCAAGGTTACTTATTGGATTGCTACAGGCAACTTTGAATTTTTCCTGCCTATGATGAACATACTTAACCGTAAAGATAAATTCTCTCAGTACTACATGGTTATACCTAGTTCAGCTAATATGTTCCCTATGGAAGCATACGAAACTGATATGTCGGGTGTTTCGAAAGGATTTATTAAAGCCACAAAAGTTACCACAGGCAAAATTGCCAACGGAACTTTTGAAATTCCTGAAGGATACCACAAGTTCGAGAAATAGAACTGATAATAAAATTATAGAAGAACCTCTCTTAAAGAAATTTAAGAGAGGTTTTTTCTTTTACCGAAAGTGCAACTTCTCTGCCCAGGTAGAGAGGATAATTTTTATCTCCATGCCCGGCAGGAAACCCAAAGCAAACAGGATAGCCGTATTCTTTCACAGTATCAATTATAATCTCCTCGGCAGTTTTTCCGAAGGGAATGGTATTGTCTTTCATTTCAGAAAAATTACCAATTACAAGCCCATTTAACTTAGCTAATTTACCAGAACGTTTCAACTGCATCATCATACGGTCAATATGATAGAGGTATTCATCCAGGTCTTCCAGAAAAAGTATTTTACCATCGGTATTAATATCGGATGGGGTAGAGGCCAATGCATATAAAAGCGAAAGGTTTCCGCCAACAAGTGGCCCTGTACTTTCTCCTTTTTTATTTAAAGGGTGTGCGTCAATTGTGTATGAAATCTCATCTCCGAACAGAGCTTTTTTAAGCAGGGTGAGTGATTCTGCATCCTTATTAAAACTAACAGGCATGGTTGCATGCAGTGTTTCAATAGTATAATGCGTATGTATATGATTATGAAAAACAGTAAGATCACTATATCCTATAATCCATTTTGGACTCTTTTTAAATGAAGTAAAGTTAAGGCCATCAATAATTCGCACTGCTCCATAGCCTCCCCGTGATGAAATAATAGCTTTTACTTCAGTATCATCCAACATGTGCT